>Ga0209011_1000003_pt1 | contig 250462 bp, 224 predicted proteins | sample BlaSpr_A8_OM1_M3_FD_187986 | JGI IMG/M metagenome (GOLD analysis project Ga0209011, IMG submission 187986) | Forest soil microbial communities from Thunder Bay, Ontario, Canada - Black Spruce, Ontario site 2_A8_OM1_M3 (SPAdes) (version 2) | ecosystem: Environmental > Terrestrial > Soil >...
GCGACCGGGCACAAACTCTATAGTTTTACTCATTGCATCCTCCCTTGCTCATTACTCTGGTTCATCTATCTTGTTGACCGCTGCCGCTATCAATCTCGGCAACAACATTTGTTCGATACCAATGGTTCCTTAAAACGGTCTGCGAAACTGTGCTAAAGGAGTCGTTCCACGATCATTAGAATTCTCTGGTGTGCCAAGAGTAACGAGCTACGCCGCCCAACAAGTTGTAACCAGAGCAGTTGTCTGGGATTCTCCACGCCCAGACAGATTTAGTATCGAATATGCGAAGAGCCAGGAGTGCGGTTCCAGGAGCCGCTGCACGGCCGTCAAGGGAAGTCGGCTAATCGGACGTGCGTCGTTGGTGTTCCAAAAGGGGCTGGTGGAAAGTGAAAGATGAAAATCTGGCCGAATCGTCGGCCACTCTCCAGGAAACAGCCGCGTAAGTCATTTGTTTCCTGTCATCACCCACTGCTCAAAACGCCGTTCCTTGCTCGGAACTCATCTCGAACGGGATACCGACTCGAGCTTAAGCCCCAAGGAACTCTCCCCTTTATAGAACGAATTATAAAAGGGTGCCCGATGAGAGTAGGTTTAGATCGCTCTCAACAACGCATCAAGTAATAGTACTCAGAAGGAGGACCTTACAAATACCGCGACGTATCTGCCTAGAGCCGAATAATCGAGTAGCTAGCAGTCTTTGGCAAGTCCTGGGGCGTGTATCCAAGCGATTTTCACATGCCATTGGGTGTTCTTGATCCAATGAAGCGAGTGACAAAAGGCGCACTTAGTTGGGTGTTTCGTTACTGCGTCACCGCAGAGGGGTTGGCCTTCAATAGCGTGTTCAACCCGGATACGATTTCCGATGCCGTCTTCTGAATCATGGCGTCGGTGGCGTTTTTCTCTAATTCGAATTTGGCAACGGGGGCATAAGGGCTAATGGTGATCAAAACTCCCATTTTGGGGACCGTACTTTGCGGCTCGGCGATGCCGTAGATCGGCTGTTCTGGGCTCGCTAGATTGTTGACACTGACAAAGAGCTGCAACTTGGTCTTAGCGGGGTCATTTCCGAACACAGCACGATGCAAGCGATTCTTTTCGTCGACTTCGGCGAAAATGCCCCTAATTTGAACACCCTCATTCCGGCGGATGTCGCTTGCGGCCATACGACGAGCGCGATAACCAGCCTTTCCCAATTCTTTCACCAACGCGGTGGACATCAGCTCTTGGAGCCTCTTCGCTATTTGCTCGGGTTCGTCAAGCTTTTTAACTTCCGGCTGCGGGGCGGTGCCAGAAGTTGAACTCTTGTCCTGCTTAGCGTTTTGAATGTCCAGCTCGAAATCGCTGACGTATACCACCGTGTTGGCAGGCGGGGTGTTAGTGGCTTGTTGAGGCGGAGGGTTGGAGGACGATTTAGCAGTTTCTTGACTCGCGTACATAAACCCACACTGGAAAGTTAAAAAGAGAGTCGGAACCAATCGGAGCCTGTTCATAATCTAACCCGGACGTGAGTCCTTACTCCCGTGGCCAATGGGGCTTTAGGAGGATGGCCATAACCTCATGATGTCAGAACCGCACCTTGTTAGACGCTAGCGTCGAGTCAGAAGGTTCCCAGTGTATTAACAGCTATGTCTGTGGATACGGCGCAGATAAGGGCAAGGATCAGCACACTCTCGAGAAGGTAAAAATTGTGACGGTACCGATGGTTATGGGACTTGTTAATACTTAACTGAAGCTGCCAACGGGGCGTATAGAGCTTCCCAGGTTGCCAAGCTCACAGTATCATTTAAGAACCTGCCCGGGAGTGCGCTTACCGCGGAGTCGAGCGGAAGAACCAGACCAACACAAACATCATGGCTGAAAATCGAGCGACGCCCGCTAAACCTCGTCCTGGCAAGCTTCGAATTACCGACCTGCTGCGCCCTCATTGGAGGACATTAAGCTTTGCTTTTCTAGCCGTGCTCGGGGAGACGCTGACGGATGTTCTCGAGCCATGGCCCATCAAAGTTGTCGTTGATAACCTCTTGCAACACAAAAACCTTCCTGGATGGATTGGGAGAACGGTTTCGTCTGTTTTCGGACAGAACCAGCTCGCCATCTTGAATTTTGCGGTGGCCAGCGTTGCCGCTATCGCGGTGGTCGGCGCTCTAAGCTCCTATTTGGAAAAATATCTGACCACCAACGTAAGCCAGTGGGTGACGCATGATCTGCGGCGAACTCTCTACAACCACATTCAGCAGCTTTCGCTTGCTGAATACGATGAAACTCGAACGGGCGACCTGATATCTCGAGTAACAACCGACATCGAAGCTGTTCAAAACTTCATCAATTCTGCCCTGCTGGGAATACTCGTTAATGTGCTGACGCTGGCGGGCATGATTGGCGTGATGTTCTACATCAACTGGCAATTTACACTAATCGCGCTGTCGGTCTCCCCGGTATTATTCCTGGTCGTATATTCCTTCACCCGGCGCATCAAGAAAGTTTCGCGCGCAGTTCGGAAAAAGGAAAGCGAGCTCACATCGGTATTGCAGGAAGTGCTAACTTCCGTGCGCGTCGTGAAGGCTTTTGCGCGCGAGGACTACGAAGTCCAGCGATTTGAAGAGCGGAGTTTGGAAAACGTCGAGGTAGCGCTTGACGCGCGGAGCCTGAAAGCGAAATTGTCGCCGGTTGTGGAGGTAATCGTAGCCATCGGGACCTGTCTGGTGCTTGGCTATGGGGCGCGGCTGGTATTGGCGGGACAACTCAGTGCAGGTGTGCTAATCGTCTTTCTCCTGTACTTGGGAAAGATGTACAAACCGATGCGGGATTTATCAAAGATGACCGACACGGTCTCCAAGGCCCTAGTCGGTTACGAGCGAATCCAGGAGGTCTTGGACATCGAAAGCAAGGTTCGCGACTTGCCGGGAGCCAGAAGGGCGCCAAAACTCAAAGGCAAAATCGAATTCGAACACGTGAACTTCAGCTACGACGGCGAGAACCTGGTGCTAAAAGATATCAACTTGAAAATCGAACCAGGACAAATCGCGGCGGTGGTGGGGCCTTCTGGAACTGGTAAGACGACCATCATCAGCCTGATCCCTCGGTTTTACGATCCGCAATCCGGCGCTGTGAAGATCGATGGGCAAGATATCCGACGGTATACGCTGAAGTCACTGCGGCAGCAAATCAGCTTCGTCTTACAGGACACGGTGCTGTTCCACACTACGATTTGGGAAAATATTGCGTACGGCAAGCCGGACGCGTCACGCCAGGAAATCATGCGCGCCGCGGAATTGGCCAATGCGCATGAGTTCATCGTAAAGATGCCGGAGGGATACAACACCCTGGTCGGCGAGCGCGGCGTTCTGCTTTCCGGCGGCCAACGTCAACGAATTGCTATCGCACGCGCGATCATTCGGGACACCCCTATTTTGCTTCTCGACGAGCCCACGTCGGGGCTGGATGCTGCTTCAGAACAAAGTGTCATTGAGGCACTAGACCGGCTGATGAAAGGCCGGACTTCCGTGCTGATCGCGCATCACTTGGGCACAATTCGTCATGCCGATGTCATTTTTGTCATTAAGGATTCAGAGCTGGTGGAACAGGGTACGCATGAACAATTGCTTGCCGCGGGCGGAACCTATTCCGAGCTGTACCGAATCCAAACGTCTGAGAGCATGGCAAACCCAATAAAGTGATACACCACGAACCCAGTACGTTTCGGCCAGGTAGAGGAAAAGGAGATTGATGCGCCGAACGAGAATAATACTGCAGGCAAGCCTGGCGATTTTGCTTTTGGCCACGTCGACCCCACTAGCTGGCCAAAAACATTCCAAGAAAACTGAGCGAGCAGAAGCCGCAGCCAACCTACCAGCGGTCATTTGGCGCGATCCTGGCGATATTTCAACCCTAAATTTGCTATACGGTATCGGAGGATCCGAGGACGCTCCGGATCCTAGCGGCAAGTACACTTTCCGTGAAGAAGACATGAATGGAACAAGTCCGAAGTTCGACGTGGAGGATGAACATGGGGTCCGGTGGCGGGCCAAACTAGGAGACGAACCGCAATCCGAAACGGCGGCGACCCGGTTGCTGTGGGCCGCCGGGTATTTCGTCGATGAAGATTACTACCTGCCGGAAATCAAGGTAACGGGGCTCCCGAAGCTACACCGGGGCCAGGGGTATATTTCCACTGACGGCACGGTTCGCCGAGTGCGATTGAAGCGTCGTCCGAAATCTGTCAAGAAGATCGGGACGTGGAGCTGGTTTGCTAACCCGTTTGTGGGCACGAAAGAATTCAATGGGTTACGCGTGATGATGGCGTTAATAAACAATTGGGATTTGAAGCAAGAAAATAACGCGATCTACGCGACGGATGTCGAGAGGCGTTATCTAGTGAGCGATCTGGGCGCATCTTTCGGCAAAACCGGAGACTCCATCGGACGATCGAAGAGCGTTCCTAAAGATTATGTTAACTCAAAATTCATCGACAAGGTGGCGGGCGACCATGTGGACTTCGTGATGCATAGCCGCCCATTTATTTTATCGGTGTTCAACGTTCCCAATTATGCAAACCGTACTCACATGCAAAGTGTGACCAAACACATTCCGCGAGCTGACGCCAAGTGGCTCGGTCAAAGGCTATCCCAGCTTTCTGCAGAGCAGATCCGCGACTGTTTCCGCGCGGGAGGCTACACGTCCGAAGAAGTCGAAAGTTACGCAGAGGTGGTGCGGAAAAGAATCGAGGAGCTAAACACGCTGTGACAATTACTTCGGTTTGGCAGCGCCGATCGACCCTGCTAACAAAAGTAAGTGCCTTGGACGAAGCTCGATTCGCATGGGACGAAATCCGGTGATCTCAACGTGAAGCTAATCATACAGCCCACGGATGGCGTGGCGCCTCTTCTTTCAGCTATTAAAAATGCGAAGAAAAGCGTGGATATCGCCATCTTCCGATTCGATCGGGATGACATTGAGTCCGCGCTCAAATCAGCCGCATGTAAGGGCGTGAAGGTGAACGCACTCATTGCCAACGTCAATCGCGGCGGGGAGCAAAACTTGCGCGCGTTGGAAACAAGATTTCTGGAAGCTGGGATCATTGTTGCTCGGACCGCGGACGAACTGATCCGTTACCACGATAAATACATGATTATCGATCGAAAGAACCTTTACGTGCTCTCCTTTAATTTTACGCATCTGGATATCGATCATAGCCGTGGGTTCGGGATCGTCACACGCAACACGAAAATGGTTCAAGAATCCGTCAAGCTGTTTGAGGCTGATTGCACGCGAAGACCATACACCCCGGGGCTGGCAACATTTGTCGTGAGTCCGGCCAACAGCCGGAAGGTGCTCGGCACTTTCCTAAAACGCGCGAAGAAACAGTTGCTGATTTACGATCCAGAAGTCTCGGACAAGGAAATGATCAGGATCCTGCAGGATCGCATGAAAAGTGGAGTTGAAGTGAGGATCATTGGCCGCATCACGAAACGTGCCAACTTGCCGGCGGTGAAACTAACGAAAATGCGGCTACACACTCGGACCATCATCCGCGACCATCATCAGGCCTTTGTCGGCAGTCAAAGCCTGCGTCCTGCGGAATTGGACTCGCGTCGCGAACTGGGACTGATCGTTCATGAAGGAAAAATCGTGAAAGCACTCAACGATGTGTTCGAAAGTGATTGGAAGTCTACGTCCGATGCAAAAGAACCACAGGAAACAGCTGAGAGCCGACCGGTTGTCGAAAAGAAAGAGGCCGAACAGGTAGCCCAGGTGCTGGCCAAAGAACTTCATCCAGTAGCCGCGACCGTAAAAAAAGCGGTGAAGAAGGTGGTGGCGAAAGCCGGCGAAGATATTCTGGTGGACGACCGTGTCAAAGACACGGTTAAGAAAGTTGTCAAGAAAGCGATCAAACAAGCAATCAAGGAAGCTGTGAAGAGGAACAAGAAAGCTTAAGTAACGCGCGGCAAATTCGGCGGCCGATAGGGAGGAACAAAATGAAGTCCCTCAAACACATCGTGCGTCTCAATCATTGCGTAGTCTTGATTTTGCTGGCGACTGGATGGGGATACGCAAGCCAGGAAGCAACGCCAACATCACCGAGCAACGCCGACGCAGCGGGAATTAAGGAATTTTCAGACCGCGCGCAAGAATTCGTCAAGCTGCACCACTCCGTGGAAGCAAAACTGCCAAAATTAAAAACCACTGACGTGCCGGAACTGATTGTGGCGCATGAACAGGCGCTCGCAAGGAAAATTCGTGAGGCGCGCCCCCATGCAAAACGCGGCGATATCTTCACTCCTAATGCCACCGAGGCGTTTCGGAACGCCATCCAAAAAGCGCTCGCAGGACCTGAAGCGCCCCACGCCAAAGCTACGATCAAACAGGGGGACCCACTTGCAAAAGTTCGTCTTCTCGTCAACCGCGCCTATCCAAAGGCCCTTCCATACACAACCGTGCCGCCCACCCTGCTGCTCAATTTGCCCAAGCTGCCAAACGAGCTTGCTTACCGGGTGGCAGGCCACGATCTAGTTCTTCTGGACGTTAAAGCTAATTTGGTAGTGGATTATATTCCGATCGTAATTCCATGACGGGGCGGTGAATCACATGCGACGACTGTTCCTCTTCTTGACTATCGTATTTCTATTAGCGCCTAATCCGCGAGCAGATGAATTCAAATTCCCTCTCAAGTCAAATTCCGTTCGCTTTGCGGCAATCGGAGACATGGGCACTGGCGACGGGCCCCAGTATGAGGTTTCCCAACGCATGGTCCAATCGCGGGAGAGTTTCCCTTTTGATTTTGTGATTATGCTTGGCGATAACATTTACGGGAGCCATGATCCGCAGGACTTTGAAAAGAAGTTTGGTATCCCGTACAAACCGCTACTGGATGCCGGCGTCAAGTTCTATGCTGCGCTAGGCAATCACGACGATCCCGTCGAACGGATGTACAAACCATTCAATATGAACGGAGCAAATTACTACACATTTAAAAAGGGCAACGTCCGCTTCTTCGCTTTGGATAGCAACTACATGGATCCCAAGCAACTCGATTGGCTGGAAAAGCAGCTACGAGATGCCGGCACGGGAGAATGGAAAATCTGTTATTTTCATCACCCGCTCTATTCGTCTGCACGAAAACACGGCCCGGCGACCGACCTGCGAGTTCTATTGGAGCCTCTATTTGTCAAATACGGCGTGAATGCCGTGTTTGCAGGCCACGAGCACGTTTACGAGCGGATTCAGCCGCAAAAAGGAATTTACTATTTTACGGAAGGTTCCTCGGGGCAGCTACGCGAGGGTGGATTGGATCCGTCAAACATCACCGCGCGGGGCTTCGATGCGGACCGTACGTTCGTATTAGTGGAAATCGCCGGGGACCAATTGTATTTCCAGACGCTCTCGCGCTCTGGTAACACCGTTGACTCAGGGATGATTCAACGGCAAGAACTGTCTCCGAGCAAGAAGTAAATAGGGTAACATCTCGAAACAGCAGGAATCCATTAGCTGAGCAATTCGCGACGTGAAACGATACTCACGAAGCCTCTGCAGCATTCGAACGCTTCAGTGTTCGTCGTTTCATCGCATACATGGACGAATCCGCCGCGCATACCAGGTTGTCAATGGTTTCGCCGTCTCTCGGATAAACTCCTACACCAACGCTTACACTCAGTGGAGGTCCATTTCCGTCCTCCGAAATGCTGGTGCAGATGCGTACGGCCACAGACTGGGCCGCTTCGGCTCCCGTCTCCGGCAGGAGAAGAGCAAACTCATCTCCTCCAAAGCGTGCAGCGGTATCGATATCTCGGCAAAACATGGTTAAAGCATCGGCCACACGGCAGAGAGCTTGACTACCTGTGAGATGGCCGTGCTTGTCGTTAATCTGTTTTAGCCCATCCATGTCAAACATCAGGAGTGCAAACTCGCGTCCCGTGCGCTGGGATCGCCTGATTTCCATATCTAACACATCGATGAGACGTCGGTAATTGGCCAGGCCTGTCAGCGGGTCACTGGCGGCTTCTCGCCGCAAATGATTCTCCAGCTCGCGCTGCTTGGTGACATCTTGAGCAATCACGACATAAGCGTCCAATTGACCCTGATCGCCAAGAACTTCCCGGGTGGTAAGGCGAACTTTTAAGATTGTGCCATCTTTACGCTGCCATTCGACCTCGACGGAATCCGCGAATTCTCCGCGCTCGGGACTTCCAGGGATTAAAGATCGCTTTCCTGAATCTCCCACGATGCTGCTCGCAATGTTGGCAGCCAAAAGTTCGTCGCGTGAAGAATACCCCAGCATTGTTGCCATGGTTTGGTTTACGTCCAGAAAGTGTCCGTCCGGACTACAATGGCAAATCCCATAAGTGAGATTCCCCGCTAGCGCTCGATAGCAGGCTTCCAACTGTCGCAATTCCTTTTCGGCACGGTTCTGCTCTGTGCGCCAGGCTGAATCGTTAAGGGTTCGGCAAATGGCTGCCGGTAATTGACTGAGGGCGTCAGCTTCCACACAATCAGCTGCACCTTGTAAGACTAAATTGGCAGCCTGTTCTCGCGTGATCCCGGCAACCACTAAAATAAGAGGGATGCGGCGATTTATACGGTGCAAGACGTCCTGCACTTGCATGCCCTTCCAGTGGGTAGTGGGATACTCCGCAATAACAAGATCAACCGGCCGAGAACGAAGCTGATCGACAAGCTCCTGTGGAGTTCGAATTTTCTCAGCATGAACGGTCAGGCCGGCATTTTTTACTTCTTGAAGGCAATGATCGACCTTAGTGGGACTAGTATGGACGATCAGCACGTGGACGGGCGGCCGCCGATTAAGCTTATCTGCTGATGACTTCGGTCGAATCTCGGGGCATAACCGTGGTCGTGAAAGCATAGATAACCTACTACGCCGAGCTGGGCAGCTATCGTAAGGTCATCACAATTCCAGATGAGGGACAATAGGGTGATCACCCGATGTTTACACATGCGCAAGACTGCCCAAAGGGTCAGGTGACAGCTTTGGATGAGGAACTTTCTAAGGACGAGAAACATTCGGGTGGAGGAGGACCTCGTCGATCACCTCTTTAACTCCAGCGAAAAGCGGCTTGCCCGAACGCTATGGTTACTCGCACGCTATGGCGAAAACGACGAGCCCCAGCGGACGCTTCCGAGAGTCTCACAAGAGATGCTCGTGAAGATGATTGGGACAACGCGCTCGCGAATGAATTTTTTCATGAACAAATTCAGAAAACTCGGCTTGATTGAAGACAGCGGCGAAATCGGAATCAACAGGTCCTTAGTGAGTATTGTTTTCCGTCCGAGAGAGCGCTCAAGGATTATTCCCCTACTGAAACTGCTTGCGGAAATCTAGGAGTTGCTGTTTTAAGTCAGAAACCTCTTCTTGAAGACCCCGGAGGTCGTTCTCCAACCGCGCGATCCGTTCGTGGTCCTCTAAATTGTGGGTGGCGGCGGCTTTCGGGGAGGACTGCTGCTGGAATGGCTCTGGATTACCCGACAGAAGATGCGCGTAGCGGGCTTCCTTGGTGCCCGGCTGCCGAGGAAGAATTTTGACGACTGGCGGCTCGCGCTTCATCAAGTGTTGCAATGTAGATTGCACCTCACTTAAATCATCAAATCGGTGCATGCGCTCGGCGCGGCCGCGAAGCTCACCTGAGGTTTGCGGCCCGCGCAGTAACAAAACGCAGAGGATGGCCATCTCGTGTCTGTTGAAATTAAAAACTTCCTGGAGCCGATGCTCATATTTGCTCACACGGCTTTCGCTGCTGTTGGATGACCTAGCCAGCGCTTGATCATTTAAAGCGCGTAACGCCTCTCTAACCTCGTTCTCATCGAGATTCATCAACGGATCGCGATTGGATTTCTGGTTGCATGCATTAATGAGGGCATGAAGTGAAAGGGGATAATATTCTGGCGTAGTGATTTCCTTTTCTACCAGGGACCCGAGAACTCTCACTTCAGCGGCATTAAGAACAGTGCTCACATTTCGAATCATACTTAGACTTGTCGTCTTTCGGTACTAGTATTGGTCGGATGCCCAAGATTGGCTCTTTCCTTGCTGCGCCATTCATGTAAAATTAGTAGCGCCCGGATTGACTGAATCTAAGATCCTCACTTAGAGGTCAATTGTTAGGGAAGTTCGTGGCGGGCACAAAATGTACAAAAGCTTTTTCGGTCTTAAAAAAAATCCATTTAACGCCAATCCCGATCCTCATTATCTCTGTTTGACACCGCAGATGAAGCAGTCTCTAGATGAGTTGACCTATGGGATCGAGACCCGCCAAGGTCTAATGCTGTTAACTGGTGAGGTCGGCACCGGTAAGACCACGCTGATGAACCATCTCCTTACATGGTTGCACCATGAGCGGGTGCGAACCGCCTTCATTTTCAATTCTCACTTGGATTCCAAGCAGCTATTCGAGTTCATTTTATCAGACTTCGAAATTCAGGCGAGTTCGCGGTTGTCGTCCAGTCCACAGCTGGTCTTCAAGGAATGGTTATTGGAACGCCATCGCGCGCATGAGCTCGTCGTACTGATTGTGGACGAGGCACAAGGTCTGGCCATTCATGTTCTCGAGCAGATTAGATTACTTTTTGACATGGATACGCCGCGCGAGAAGCTACTGCAGATCGTGCTTTGCGGTCAGCCGGAGCTGGAGGCCAAGCTTCAGCGGCCTGAACTGCGCCAGCTGCAACAACACATAACTTTACGCTGCAAGACCGCCCCGCTTAGCAGCAAGGAGACTCATTTTTACATCCAAGACCGGTTACGTATTGCCGGTGCAAAAAATGCACAGGTCTTCACGCCTGAGGCGATGGATGCAGTTTATTTTTACTCCCGCGGAATCCCTCGCGTAGTGAACCTGCTTTGCGAGAACGCGCTGATCAGTGCTTACGTCGACCAACTGCGGCCCATACCGACTCCCACCGTGGAAGAAGCAGCGCGCGATTTACAGTTCGATGATGTCAGACCTTTCTTAAAGCGATTGGATTCCATCGGCGACAAAACTATCAGCTCTGACACTCTTCAGACCCTTCTAGAAATCGCGCATATGAATTCAGCTGCTTTTAACGAGATCCCGCTGGAGCAGCAAACTTATACCGCGAAGAAAGATATTCCGTACCTAGTTCCGCGGCCAAGCCCAGAAGAATGTTTCAATGTTGAGAATGATCCTTACCCACTCCCATTAGATCGCGAAGCTCTGGCAGAGCCGCCAGATGTATCTGCTGGATCAGAATTGCTCAGTCTGGACGTCGTTAAGTTGGATACCGAAGAGGAATCGACAGCGGAGACAATCGGGACTGTTTCCCCGACCGCACAGAAAATAGCTTTAACGTCCGTTGACGTTATCCAACTAGCACCCTCGCCGGTGGTTTTTGCGGTAAAGCCCAGCGAGACCGTCAATCCGATGGCTGATTGTCCACCATCGGCTCCGCGGTCTATTAGTCGGTCCGTCCCTCCTCGACGCAATACGAAATCGGTGAGAGCCCAAGCAGGAGCGCGTCGAAATTCAATTCTTGCTTGGAGCAAATGGCTGGATCGATGGTGGTCCAGAAATTTCAACCCGGATGTGTACGGAATGGTTTTTTATGCGACCGGGTCGATCGGAATCGTGCTATTTGTGCTATCTACAGTCATGCGTGCAACAGGACCATGGCAGCGTTTCGAACAGATCCTAAGTGGTTATTTTGGCTTGGTACTATGCGCGGTTTCGATAGGTTTTGGTGTGACGATGGTTATCCATGATCGCGCTACACTAGCTAAACGCTGGTCCATGCTAACCGCCGAGTCGCGTCGTTGGTTAAACGAACCAATTCGTGCCATACAACTGCACGGATTAACCTTAATACCCGGCAAAATGTATCCACAGCGACCTCAGAAACGAACGTGATTTGCGACAGGCATTTGTAATTATTGTTCGTGGGAATTGTTCTGCCAGCGTAGCTAAAACGCGCATCTGCGACCCTGTGCCCCAGCTACTACCCGGTTGCGCTTTGCAGGGTGCCGCTCATCTCCAACCCAACATCCACGGCAGAATTTACTTTTAGCAGAAAATTGCTGGGATTTTTCAAGCCCCACTGAACGTAAGGGACACTAAACGATCCCGAGGCCTTCCAACGATTACCCGCCAGCTCCGCTCGAAGGGGCACACTGAGCTCATGCTCTGTTCCATGCAGATAAAGAATCCCGTGGATTTGCACGTTTGAAACGCCGTCAAGCGAAACTTTTCCTTCTACGTGATCTGGACGGAACATCACTTCCTTATAACGTCCACTCTCCAGAACATCCTTGTGCATTTTCTGATCGCGCGAGGCATTGCCACTCTCCCCGCTGGTGGCATCGGCAACAATTTCGCCCGTAGCCTTTCCTCCAACGGTATCAATACGCATAGTGCCGCGCTTCAGGTGAAATGTTCCATGCACAGTGTGTAACGTGGAGCCCAGTGACCAATGCGCTTTGCTTTGCTCCGGGTCCACTGTCAAAAGGATCTCACGTCCAGCTGCAAGCTCGGGCGCCTGCGACCCAGAAACGCTGCTCGAATACCAAGTGCCGAACGTGAGCAGGAGAACCAAGCCGAACAAAGCTCGTCGGAGGTTCTCATCGTAGCCCGGTTTGGTATTTCTCTTCAGAAATTGGCTCCAAGCAATCGCAATCCGAATAGAGCACCCGTCGTAGCTAGCTGAGCAGGAGACGTTTTGCCCGCATGCGCGGAGATTAGGCGAGCGAAGATTTCTGGGTCTGCAACCAGCGCTCGTTGAACTCGGTGCCGCAGCCGCGGGTGACGGTCAAGCAAAAGCATTAGGCGAGCAACTAAGGTAGGACGCCGTGCCAGCCGGCTATGTGCGACCTGATATTTTGCAAGATTACCGGCCGCCAGTGCGTCCGCCAGCGCCGCAGCCTGTCGAAAACTTAAGCAGAGGCCCTCCCCAGTGATGGCATCTACACTTCCGGACGCGTCACCGATGAGCGCGATATTGCCGCGGTATATTTTCTTCACACGGTGCATGGACGTGACCGCTCCGCGCTCGCTGCTCGCAGGAGCCGCGTTCTGAAGATGCGCGGCCAATCCGGGAAATTCCAGCCAAACCGCATCAAGCCGCACGCGGGGGTCGAGCGAAATGACAGCCACGCAAGTCTCGCCATCTCCGAGCGGCGTGACGTAGGCCTGCATCGCACGCCCCCAATAAATCTCCACGCAGTCTGTCCACGGATCGACGCGATAATGACGACGAAACGCAAAACGGTGCGCGAGTTGAGAAGCTGACTCGAGTCCGCTCCAACGGCGAACCCGCGAACGCGCGCCGTCGGCACCCACAATCCATCGCGCGCTAATCAAATTGCCGCCAACCATCGCTCCTTCTGGCGAAACACCGGTAACGGGACTATTCCACAGGAAAGTAATGCCCCGTGCCGTAGCTTGTTCCGACATTTTTTGGTGCAGGATGGTGCGCCGGAGACCAATACCCCTAACGCCGGTGAAATTCGCTTCAGCGATACTCGTGCGATCCAGGAAACGTACGCCCCGAAAACGTCGCCCATCCTCGGGCTGAATTACGACCCCAAGCTCACGAAGCGCGTCGAGGGTGTGTGGCATTAGCCCTTCGCCACAAGTTTTATCAATGGGCGGGGCTGCACCGTCCGCCACGATAACACTCAGGCCGCGCTTTCGCGCTGCGAGGGCTGTTGCCAACCCCGCCGGGCCACCACCGATGACCAAAACGTCCGCTACTTGCCCCATGAAGAGGTCCTCTTGGATAGCTGGTTGTTTATGCTCTAGGTGCTTCGCCCCTGTTATCCTAGATTGCAAATGGTAAAGTTAAGTTGCCCCTAGCACATGCTCGACCCTGAGCTATATCGTTCGGAGCGCACATGCCCGTAGGGACTCGGACCACGCAGCGTCAAGCAAGCGCGTCAGAGTGGACGCATATACCTCATAACTCAGATTTATTCTATCGAGCAATACTATTAATTTGACTCATCAAGCCGCTGGCCTCAAGCTACCTATTCATGGCCTGAATTTCGACGACACGCTGGGTTGGTGTTCACCCCAAATGTTTCGACGATCTCAGCAGTTCAGCTCGTGAAAAACTGCGTTCAGCGGTACGAATTAACCTAATCTTCGTAGCGGAGAAATTCAAGCGCCGCTACTGCACACGGGAGAATGCATAAGTGAATGACCGGGCTCCAAGACCCCGCAGCCACACCTTGATCGACGGCGCGAATCGCGCGCCTGCTCGAGCTATGCTGCGCGCTTCAGGATTGCGCGACGACGATTTTTCTAAACCTCTGATTGGAGTCGCTAACACCTGGATTGAGATAGGGCCATGCAACTATCACCTTCGCGAACTCGCGCAGCACGTCAAGGAAGGCATCCGGGCGGCGGGGGGAACTCCCTTGGAATTCAACACCATCTCGATTTCCGATGGTATCACCATGGGTACGGAGGGTATGCGCACGTCTCTGGTGAGCCGCGAAGTCATCGCTGATTCGATTGAACTGGTCGCTCGGGGCAATCTCTTTGATGCCCTGATTGTGCTGGTGGGCTGCGATAAAACAATTCCCGGCGGAGTTATGGCTCTGACGCGCCTGAATATCCCTGGGCTCATTTTGTATGGGGGTTCCATTGCACCTGGCATGTTCGAAGGCCACGCTGTCACCATCCAAGACGTCTACGAGGCCGTAGGCGCGCACGCGCGGGGCGGGATGACTGACGCGCAGCTCAGGTCGCTGGAAGGCGTGGCCTGCCCGGGTGCCGGCGCTTGTGGTGGACAGTTCACCGCTAACACGATGGCACTGGTCTGTGAATTTCTAGGCATCGCCCCTATGGGACTTTCCAGCATTCCCGCTACCAACGCCGCCAAAGCAAACTCTGGCCATCGTGCGGGCGAACTCATTCTCGATCTCCTCCGTCGAGACCTCACACCGGCGAAAATTATAACCTTGCAAGCCATTGAAAATGCTATCGCCGGGGTTGCGGCAACCGGTGGCTCGACCAATGCCGTGCTGCATTTGCTGGCCATCGCTCATGAAGCCAAGCTAAAACTTTCCATTGACGATTTTGACCGCATTAGCTCGCGGGTACCCATTCTCGCGGACTTGAAACCTGGTGGACGCTTTGTGGCGACAGATCTATACGCCGCAGGTGGTACCGCCCTGGTCGCGAAGCGTCTCCTAGAAGGAGGATTCCTTCGCGGCGATAGCATCACCGTAACCGGCCGCACGCTCACTGAAGAAGCGGCTAACGCCAAGGAGACTCCTGGTCAGGAAGTTGTTCGTAGGCTGGACGCACCTCTCAAGTCCACTGGCGGGCTCGTCATTCTAAAAGGAAATCTTGCGCCCGAAGGCTGCGTGATAAAGGTCGCCGGACATAGCCTGCAAAAGTTTCGCGGCCCGGCTCGCGTCTTCGACAACGAAGAAGCGGCCTTTGCAGGAGTCGAGAGAGGCACAATATTGGCAGGCGACGTCGTCGTGATTCGCAACGAAGGCCCGAAAGGTGGGCCAGGCATGCGCGAGATGCTGGCTGTCACCGCTGCCCTAGTCGGTGCAGGCCTCGGCGATTCCGTTGCACTCCTAACCGATGGGCGTTTCTCTGGCGCTACACATGGACTTATGGCCGGTCATGTGGCACCTGAAGCCGTTAATGGCGGTCCCATTGCGGCCATTGAAGATGGCGATGTCATTGTGTTCGACTTGCCGGCACGGACCCTAAGCGTGGAGCTCACCGAGATCGAAATTCAGGGCCGCCTGGCGCTGTGGAACGCGCCCGCACCGCGCTACACCAGTGGCGTCATGGCAAAATACGCCTTCCTCGTGTCTTCTGCATCGCTGGGTGCCGTCACCTCCGTCCCCCAACGCTTTTCATCAAAACTTCAAGTCGGAATGAATGAGCTGACCCCTTCGCAGTCGCCAATGACGAGGACTCTATGAAGCTCACGGGTGCAGAAATCCTCTGTGAATCACTCACTAAGCTGGGCGTGCGTCATATCTTTGGTTATCCCGGCGGCGCGATTCTTCCGGTCTACGACGCCCTCGGGAAATCAAAGCTGCACCACATCCTTGTGCGCCACGAACAGGGTGCTACGCATATGGCTGACGGGTACGCTCGCGCAAGCGGCGGAGTGGGTGTAGCTATGGCCACCTCCGGCCCCGGCGCCACCAACATGGTCACCGGCATAGCTACGGCGATGCTGGATTCCTCGCCAGTCGTGTGCATTACCGGTCAGGTGAGCAGCAAGGTTCTGGGTTCCGACGCGTTTCAGGAAATTGACATCACCGGGATCACTATGCCGATCACAAAACACAACGTGATCGTGAAAAGAGCGGAGGACGTGGCACGCAGCCTGCGGGAAGCCTTCTTGATCGCCAGTAGCGGTCGTCCTGGCCCGGTTCTCGTGGACATCACGAAAGACGCTCAACAAGCCTCGTGCGAGTTTAACTGGGAGGCTTCCGCGCCGCAGCTTCCGCCCAAGCGACAACGCATCAGTTATGATCAGGCTGAATTCGATCGTGCCGTCGAGTTGCTTAATTCCGCCAAGCGCCCAATTATCTTGGCTGGGCATGGAATTATAGTGTCAGGTGCGATGCGCGCCTTCCAGCAATTTGTGCGCGTCGGAAATTATCCGGTGGCCATGACGTTACTCGGTATCGGCTGCTTCCCTGCCAACGATCCTATGAATCTGGGCATGATGGGCATGCACGGTGAAGCCTGGGTGAACAACGCCATTCAAGAGTCCGATTTGCTCATTGCCGTTGGTATGCGCTTTGATGACCGCGTCACCGGCGACTTGCGTACCTATGCTAAGGGTGCGCGAAAAATCCATATCGAGATCGATCGCGCCGAAATTAACAAGAATGTCACGGTCGATGCTGCGCTGGTGGGCGATGCGGGCGAGATTCTCGACAAGCTCACCCCGCATATTCAGGCGCGCGACCTTGGTGACTGGGTTCGACACATCCAGGAACTCAAAGGTGATTCCGCCGTACGTGACATTCAAAGCCTGCCGGACAATGGCCATCTCTATGCCGCGCACGTCATCAACGATATCTGGAAGGAAACGCGCGGCGAGGCCATCGTGGTGACCGACGTGGGCCAACACCAGATGTGGGAAGCGCAGTATTACCACCACAACCAGCCGCGCACTCTCATCACGTCTGGCGGCCTCGGCACCATGGGCTTTGCCCTTCCCGCGGCAATAGGCGCGAAATTCGCCAAGCCCGATTCCGAAGTCTGGGTCGTCGTCGGCGACGGAGGGTTTCAGATGACCATGTCCGAACTCGCCACTATCGTGCAGGAGAAGATCAACGTTAAGATTGCCATCATCAATAACGGCTTTCTCGGAATGGTTCGTCAGTGGCAAGAATTTTTCTACGACAAGCGTTACGTCGCTACACCGCTTGTGGCGCCCGATTTTGCGGCACTGGCCAACGCTTTCGGCATCCGCGGCGAGCGCATCACCTCTCGCGCGGAAGTGGTGCCTACGATCCGCGCTGCGCGCCAATGTTCGGAAACCGTGCTCCTCGACTTCCGCGTGGAGCAAGAAGATTCTGTTTATCCCATGGTACCCGCCGGCGCTTCACTGCATGACATGATCCGCCGCCCGGACAATCCGCTGGTGGAAACGGCCACAGAGCCATGAACAAAGCGGAGAACAGTATGCAAACACTTGTCGCCTACGTTGAAAACAAGCCAGGCGTGCTGAACCGTGTGGCCTCTTTGGCACGGCGGCTCGCGATCAACATCGATTCCCTGACGGTCGGTCCAACGGAGAACGACGAAATCGCCCGGATGACTATCGTGGCGCACACTGACGCAAGGGGTGCGCATCGTTTGGAAGCCAGCCTGGAAAAGCTCGTCGATGTCCTGCTTGCGGAGAATATTTCCGATCGTTCCCTGCTGGAACGTGACTTAGCGTTGATCAAAGTGCTGGCCGATCAGAAAAATCGTCCGCACTTGATGGAGCTAATAAAAGTATTCCGAGCGCGCGTCGTGGACGTTGCGCCCGAATCACTCATCTTGGAAGTCTCAGGAACAGTGGACAAAATTGACGGTCTTCTAGAAGTTTTGCGGCCTTTCGGTGTTCTGGAGATGGCGCGCACCGGGCGCATTGCCATGACCCGTGGTGGCGACTTGTTACGGCCCCCGGTGGCTCTCGTGAAGGCTACCGAACTCGAAACCACTGGATCGAAGTAGAAGCAAGCTTCCCGCAAGCAGCGAATATATGGGCAAGTCGTAAGCGGATAAGGCTTGTGCAACTAATTTCAAACCGTCAGCGACGTTAGGTACGACCCGAGAGCGGTCAACGAGAGGATACGAATGGCAAATCTTTACTACGACGACGATGCAGATCTTTCGCTCATTCAGGCCAAGAAAGTGGCGATCATTGGTTATGGTTCTCAGGGGCACGCGCATGCCTTGAACCTGCGTGACAGTGGGGTCGCTGTTCATGTCGGTCTTCCGCAAGGAAGCGCTTCTCGCGCCAAGGCCGAAAAGGATGGCCTCATCGTAAACACTCCCGCAGAGGCTGCAGCGTGGTCCGATGTCATCATGATTTTGGCGCCTGATACCAAGCAACCGAAGCTGTATCGCGACGCCATCGAGCCTAATCTCAAGCCTGGCAAGACGCTGATGTTCGCCCACGGCTTCAACATCCGCTTCGGCACGATCAAGCCTCCCTCTTCTGTCGACGTATCCATGATCGCGCCTAAAGCACCCGGTCATCGCGTTCGCGAAGTTTTCACTGAAGGTGGCGGCACGCCCGCGCTTCTGGCGGTGGAACAAGACGCCAGTGGGACGGCGAGAGCACTGGCTCTTTCTTATGCCAAAGGCTTAGGCACCACACGCGCCGGCGTTCTCGAAACCACCTTCACTGAGGAAACAGAAACCGATCTGTTCGGCGAGCAGGCTGTACTGTGTGGTGGCGTCAGCGAGCTAATCAAAGCGGGCTTCGAAACGCTGGTCAACGCCGGCTATCAGCCGGAGGTCGCCTACTTCGAATGCCTACACGAACTCAAGCTCATCGTCGACCTCATCTACCGTGGCGGTTTGAGCTATATGCGCTATTCCATCAGCGATACCGCGGAACAAGGCGATTACAGCGCCGGGCCACGCATCATTACCTCCAAAACGCGCGAAGAGATGCGTAAAATTTTGGCGGAAATTCGCGATGGGAGTTTCGCTAAAAAGTGGATCGAGGAAAACGAGAAGGGCTGTCCTAATTTTCTCGCAACTCGCCAGCGCGAACAGACGCATCCCATCGAACAGCTCGGACCCAAGCTTCGCGCTATGATGCCTTTTCTTCAACCGATCACCGCGCCCGGCCTATCAACAAAAACAGCAGCCGGAGAAAAATAACAGTAAATTTTTTTGCGTTTGGATTTTAATTATCAATCAGGATGTACCTCGTTGACATCGTAATGGTTTTGCGTAATCCTCTCGCAAGATGAAACCACTGCGCTCTCCAACCTCGGCTGTGCACATAGCCGAAGGCATCGACCACCTCAGCGCCAAACGCCAGGAGATCATCAGACCTATCCTGGAGCACCCGCGCGAATACGTGCTGCTTAGCATACGTGCCATGGCGAAGCGGCTGCACACCGACCCGGCCACCATCGTGCGTATCGTCCGCGGATTGGGCTTTGCCGGTTACCGCGACTTTCAGTACCACCTGCACGAGCTTTCTCTCGCATTTGCCACTTCTCTCGACACGATGCAGTCAGCAGGGGAAAAGGCAACCATCCCTGCTTACATACGCGATTCTCTCGACCAGGATCTCAAAAATCTTCACGGACTCAAGCACAGTCTCGACGCGCCGCGCCTGGTGGCTCTTGCCAAACGTTTTCACGCGGCGCGCCGCATCGTTGTTATCGCTGGAGACTTGGCCGTCTATCTGGCGCACTATTTGGAATACCAGATCGCAATGCTGGGACTCCCCATTTTTGCCGCCGTCTCAGCAGGCCGCATTACTCATATGGTACGCACCCTCAATGGAAAGGACCTGGTTTTGGCCATCAGCTTTCGCCGCGGCCTTGTTCAAACTGTGGCGGGTGCCGAACAGGCGCGCGCGCGCGGCGCCTATTGCGTCGGCATTTCAGATACTTACCTGTCACCTCTAGTGCGCGAATGTGACGAAGTGTTCCTGGCCTCGATTCAATCGACGTCTTTCGGCGCTTCCTATACCGCTCCCATCGCACTCATCAACGCTATCCTTGTTGCTTGTGGTCAGTATCGCCGTCCTCAAACCTTGGCGCTGCTTAAGGAGATTGCCGAAGAGCAGCGAAAGGGCGCGCGTTGGCACACCGCCTGATGGCACAAGAAATTTCATAACTCTACGAGTTTCCATCAGGCGATGGCGCTGCCTCATGACAAGGGTGGAGGCTTGTTAGGTTTTCAAGAAAGGATTCTGGCCCAAGCTACGCCAACAATCATTCATTACGCGGGTTACAGCCCTGTTTCGAATCGCTTGTGTCAAAAACTATTTGAAAAAAAGGAGAAATTTCGGCGCGTGACGAATAGCGCAGTATACCAATGGTTCAAATCAGCGACGTTCTTCCCATCTCAGCTACGCGTCGTTCGTACGTCATCTCGACCAGTCCGTGCTTCCCGTAATAACTCAGAACGATCCTGTGGCCCGGTTTGATCTTGGCGCGAGTTTTGACCAGCGAATCCGACATTTCAACCCACTCCCCGTTTACCAGGTAACTTCCCTCCCATCCGTGCAATTCGAATCGCCCATCATGCTTTAAAATCAGCGGCGCAGCTGTGCACGGGATAAGTTTCCCGCGCATTTTTGCTTCCGCACATTGGTAGCGACCGGAAACATCGACCGGCTGCGAATGGCTCGAGGGACTTAGCGCAGAAAGGACAAGTACAAACGCCACGCATCGAAAAGTATTCAACCCAACGAGGAAGTGCCCCATGAAGTCTCCGATGGCGGTCGCTCCGCTGCGGTCGGCGGACCCTGCCGATTGGTACAGGTGCACGCCGCTATCCATCCTTACTCAAAGAAACAAGCTGATAACAAAGCGTTTAAGCGAGCCTAGTTACGAATAGAGTCGGGATGTTGGAAGACTTTGTGCCTGTTTGGCAACTCACTGTGGAACTTTTTTGCAGTGTTCTGTGCGGTACCGGTCGCGGGGCGCCCTTTTTGGACGGGTAGTTCGGCGGGGCTTCTCTATCCTTGGCCGATCGCACGAGCCATAGTCACGGTTGCCGCCGCTGTGCTCGGTGTTTGCGGGCAACTACGCCTCTCGCGGTTTAGTGTCAAGCAATCTGGCCGCATTGGCTTCTGAGCTGATTTCAAGACTTTCAGAACCACAATGATTGGCAACGAGCCGGGAACCACTTACAATCTCTGGATAAATTAGGAACCGCCCTCTCGGGCATCCTTGCTAGGGGGACCTCATAGCCGTGCCGGAGCCAAAACAAATTACCTCCATACCAGAGACGACAAAGCAACTGGCCGCGGAAATAGATGCTTTATTGCGCGGACGGCATACCGATCCCTTTGCTCTTCTCGGTCCACATCCAGTAGCTGACGGGTGGGCCATACGTTTTTTCCTTCCGTGGGCAGCCGAAGCCAGCATTGTATTTAGCGGCGGCGCGGACCGCGCCCCGGTAGCTGCCGTCAAAGTGTTGAATGCCGTCAAACTTCGTCCCCAAGGGTTCTTCGAAGCGATCTGGCCTTCGAACCAATCTAGTGCTCCCGCTCCAAGCAGCTACAAAATTCAGGGCCGCACACACTCTGGCGATCCCTTCGAAACGTATGACACTTACGCGTTCCCCTATCTACTCAGTGAATTCGATCTGTATCTCATGGGCGAGGGCCAACATTACGACACCTACGAAAAACTTGGTGCGCATGTAAAAACCGTTGAAGGCATTGTCGGCGTGCATTTTGCTGTTTGGGCTCCCAGCGCGAAACGCGTCAGTGTGGTCGGCGATTTCAATGGTTGGGACGGCCGCGTCCACCCGATGCGCGCTCGCGGCTCATCTGGTATCTGGGAGCTGTTCGTGCCCGAACTCAAAGAGGGCGCGATCTACAAATACGAGATCATCGGACCCAACGACGTAATGCTTCCCCTCAAAGCCGATCCCTATGCTTTCCGTGCCGAGCTACGCCCTAATACTGGTTCGATCGTCACACGTTTAGATACCTATCCATGGGCCGATGAGTACTGGATGGAACGACGCCCACAGACGAACTGGCTGGAATCGCCTATTACTGTCTACGAAGTCCATCTTGGCGCTTGGCGTCGCGTTCCAGAAGAAGGCAATCGCTGGCTTACCTATCACGAACTTGCTGACCAACTCATTCCGTACGTCAAAGAACTGGGTTACTCCCACCTTGAGTTACTTCCCATTATGGAGCACCCCTTTGACGGTTCTTGGGGGTACCAAACCCTGGGCTACTATGCGGTCACAAGCCGATATGGCACGCCCGCCGAATTCATGGAATTCGTCGATCGCTGCCATCAAGCGGGCGTCGGCGTTATACTGGACTGGACACCTGCGCATTTTCCGCGTGACACCTACGGCCTGGCCCAATTCGATGGCTCCTATCTGTACGAACACTCCGACCCGCGCCAGGGGGCGCATCCCGATTGGGGCACATTGGTTTACAACTACGGACGCAATGAGGTTCGTAATTATCTAATTTCCAATGCCTTATTCTGGCTCGACAAATACCACATTGACGGCCTGCGCGTAGACGCCGTGGCTTCTATGCTTTATCTAGATTACTCCCGTAAGTCCGGGGAATGGGTTCCCAACAAATTTGGGGGTCGAGAGAACCTGGAGGGCGTTGATTTCTTGAAACGCCTCAATGAGGTCAGTTTTTCGCGCTTTCCAGGCATCCTGACCATCGCCGAAGAATCCACTTCGTGGCCAGCTGTCTCGCGTCCCACTTATCTAGGTGGTCTCGGGTTCAGTATGAAGTGGAATATGGGCTGGATGAACGACACGCTCAGATATTTTTCCGCCGATCCGGTTCACCGCAAGTACGAGCACAACAAGCTGACGTTTTCACTTATTTACTCTTTCACCGAAAATTTCATGCTGCCCTTCTCTCACGACGAAGTTGTTCACGGCAAGAACTCCCTTCTGCACAAAATGCCTGGCGATATGTGGCAACAATTCGCCAATTTGAGACTTCTCTACGCTTATCAATACGCCCATCCGGGTAAGAAGTTGTTGTTTATGGGCGAGGAGTTTGGTCAGCGCCAGGAGTTCAGCGAAGCCCACAGCCTGGACTGGCATTTGTTGCAATACGACTCGCACCGTGGGGTACAGCGTCTCGTCACCGACCTCAACAAGCTCTACGCCGATGAGCCCGCGCTTCACCAGGTGGATTTTGACTGGCCAGGGTTTGAATGGATCGACGCCAATGATGCAGACAATAGTATTTTTTCTTTTGCGCGGCACGGCAAACGGCTGGAAGACATGATGGTCGTGATCCTGAATGCCACCCCAGTCGTTCGCGGAAATTACCGTATTGGAGTACCCCAGCCCGGGTTTTATTCCGAGGTGCTGAATAGCGATGCAAGCATTTATGGGGGTTCTAACGTTGGCAATCTAGGCGGATTGCAATCGGAAGCTGTTCCGCACATGGGTCGGCCTAACTCGCTCTGCTTGACCGTGCCGCCACTGGCGGCCATATTTCTTAAATGGAATCCCGGATCCCATAGCTAAATCACGATTTCCTGACCATAGAGTGGTCTGAGTCGAAGCAAGATACAATTCACAGCCGGAACACTCTCCCGCCAGGCTACCTCGGCTGTTGATACGCCTTTGCTGTGTTACGGAGGCCCTGCTCGGCACGAATCGCCTTTATGCGCACTAGCCCCCGAGTGTGGCTCGGAGCGAGCATTCTGCCGACACGACCCTTTTCGTTAGTGAATGCACCCCTACAAGTGGTCAAAAGCCATTGCCGTTGGAATCTAGGGAAACTTTTTGGTCGGCAGCCTCGTATTTCTAGGCAATGCCATTAAGGGGGGCATCCCGATGAGTAACCTCAACTGGAATTTGTACGAAAGAACAGGACTTTTGACCATCGCCGTACTGGTTGTTACTCCGCTGATCACACCTGGAATGCCGGCTGGGCGTCGGACGGGTTCGAATCAAACATCCAAGTCCGCTGCTCCAGACCGTTGGCTGCACATCCGCGTTGTCAATTCCGATTCCAAGGGCGAAACCGTTCGAGTGAATGTCCCGCTCGAGCTGGCCGAGAAAGTACTGCCCACCATTAATAAAGAGCGCCTTCAACACGGGAAAGTAAAGATTGATCAGGCCCGCCTCAATGATGTCGACCTGCATTCTCTGATGGATGCCATTCATTCTGCAAAAGATGGGGAGTACGTCACCGTACTAGGGGCCGATCAAGACCTTCGCGTTGCCAAGCAGGGTGGTCAATTGCTAGTTCACGTGCTCGATAAAAGCGGTAACCACAAATCCAAAAACTCGCAAGTGGAAATCAAGATGCCTATGAACGTGGTCGACGCCCTATTCAGCGCCGGCAAGGACGAACTTGACATCGTTGCTGCACTTCACGCGCTTTCCACCCAAGGTGACACGGAGCTGGTCTCCGTGAAAGACAAGGACAATACCGTCCGCATCTGGCTCGATTCCAAGAATTTAACGGAATAACGCGCAAGGATCGTTATGATACTCGCAAAAATCGCTCTCGGGATCGTTAGCACCCTATTCGTGGCCGGTGTCTACGTTTTGCGTGAAGGTGTGATGCGGCTCGAGGTGGACGATTACCACGGGAATGGTTCCCACGTGCATGTGTGGGTACCCGCGGCAGCTGTACCAATAGCTCTGCATCTTGCGCCTAAACAGAAACTTGCGCACGCCATCCAAGAAATCGGTCCCTGGCTTCCCACCGCGAATGTTTTAGTTCAAGAGCTGGAGAAATTCCCAAACGCGGACCTAATTGATATTCTCGACGGCGAAAATCACATCCAAATTCGAACGAGCGACGGCAAACTCCAGATCGATGTGCGGGAACCGGACCAAACGGTACACCTCCGCTTACCACTGCTCGGGCTCGAAGACCTCACAAGTGAATTGGAAGCAATGCACGCGGCAAGTGAAACTTCGGAATTTCTAGCGCCGGACCTTAAGTAACTTAAACACCGGTCGTGAGTTAGCGGCTATTCTGATTGTGTTTCTTTGCCGGGCTGAAAATAAACTTCTTCGAACATGGCATCTTTCTTCCAGCCGCAGCGCTGAAGGATGCCGCGTGCGTTTTCTATCATATTGGGGTGGCCACAAAGATACGCCGTAGTCTCCGCGGGGCGGAGTTCCCACAAATGCGTATATTTTCGAAGCAAGTCATCTACCCGGCCAGTTTCGCCTTTCCAATTCTCGTCCTCCCAAGGCCGGCTTACAGTGGTCACAAATTGCAACCAAGGTACCTCCGCCGCATACCGCTCCATTTCTTCCTGATAGCCAAATTCCCATGAGCGGCTCCCTCCGTGCAGACAATAGAGCTGGTGCCCGCCCGGCATCGGGGAGTTGCCAGATTTCCAGTCTCGATAAAGGGTACGCACATAGCTGACGAACGGCGCAACTCCGGTAACCGTTGAAACCAGCAAATGCTGAGTTCGGCCGCTGCGCAAATCAAGGGTGAAACGTCCTTTAGCGATCTTTCTGCACAATAAGGTGTCGCCTTCCTTCAAATTATAAAGGTGCGGGGTAAGCGCACCCTGCGGTACGAGCTCCAGAAAAAACTCCAGCACCTCCTCATAGGGGGACGACACGATGGAGTACGCACGCTCGATCCGCTTCCCTTTGTGGTCAACGCCTAAAGTGGCATATTGGCCCGCCTTAAACTGAAATGGGCCGCCCGGGTTCACGCGTAGGACCCAAAGGTCAGGGGAGAGATCACGGCGTTCAAGAATATGCGCTTGAAAATGTTTGTCTAGGAATGCTCCATCCATTGTCTCCACGCGAGTCATATTTCACAACAAAAACGCTTCGGGCGAGGCTGTTAACTGCCCCGCCCGGAATGCGATCTTGTACCGACTTCTTGGTCGGAAAAAAATAATCTTCGTCGGCGTTCTCGCGTCTATCCAAATAGTTTGACGCGCCATTTCTTTCAGATCAAATTTCTTTGCCAGCCAATTGTGGTAAGTCGGAAATGACTTACCAGAGTATTATCAGTTTCCCGCTGGCTCGGCAATGGAAGATGTGCGCAGGTGATAAAATCAGGCGCGATCCAAGAATTGCAAAGGCCAAGTACCAGACTGCTTATAAGTCTATTCGTATGCTAGGGCCACGACCGGGTCATAACTTGCTGCACGGAGCGCCGGATACGCCGCCCCGGTCGCAGCGCCAACTAGTGCAAGAACAACGGCGGAAAGAATCCAGGATGGAGATATTAATATCGTCAGGCCAGGACTCGTTTGTTTCAAAATGGCTTGCGTGAGAAAAGTGAGGGCAATGCCCAGGCCGGTGCCCATCAAGGTAAGAATAAAAGTCTCGCCCAAAAGCATGCGTACGACATCAAGTCGCGAAAATCCTAACGCCTTCAGTATGCCTATCTCCCGAGTTCGTTCCATCACCATCGTATGCATATTCAGCAGGACGACAAGAAAGCTGATGACAATTCCGAGGGCCACCATGGTTCGCGTGAATGGCCGGAGTTGCGGAAGATTGGACGAGGTCATTAGCGTAACGTACTCAGAAAGCGAACGCACACTATTTTGCGGAGCTAACTTCAGAATGGCTGCTCGCGTGCCTTCGGTATCCCCTTTGCTTCGCACGTAGAACATGGACACGCGCTTCTCTGCTCCAGCCAGGTCCTGCGCCGTTCTTAGCGGAATGAAAAAACGTGCGCCTTTCCCATGTGCCACGATCCCACACACGGTAAATACATGAGTTAGCAGTGTGGTCTGATCACCCACTTTAAGATGGCGACCTTGTGCGATGATGTCGTCAGCAATCACTTCGTCCGGCCCTTCGAAAGGCCTTCCATCACGGAATAGAAAACCCCTGCTAAGAGCATTGAAGCGTTTGTAGTCGATTCCGTAGACCATCACTAAGTTCTTTGGTTCCGTTAGGATGACCGTCGGCGCGACTTCATCGACACCTGGTAAAGCACCGATGATGTCCCCCAACGATTCCTGCATCACAGCGCTGGAAAATGCGAAGAATATGGAAGAGTTCGGTGGCTGCACGAGGATGTCTGCTCCCACCCCTTCCACGCGTTTACCCCATTCGGAAACGACTCCGGAAGTGAGACCAGCAATCATCAGCACCAAGATCACCTGGATGGCGATGGCCGTCACACTCAAAGAACTGCGCAGAGGCCGTGCCGTGATGCTGCCCCAGAACATCTGCAGCAAAGAAAATGGACCATCGAATGTATCTTTCATAACCGCAGACCGCAGAGGAACTCTACCATCTGTCTTTCGTTAGGGTCAAAACATGAAGTGCAATTGTTGTTGTGTTCTTGCACGAGTCGTGCCGAATGTTCCCGCAAATATTTCGCGCCTATTAAGTTTTCAACACAAGTGTTGATAAGTTTGTGGAAAAATGGGTCGCGCGCTTGCCTAACTTCACCTGCATCAATGATGTCGCCCACTTTGCACCATTTTCGTGCAGCAGCCTCGCAGGAACGGTCAACAGAATTTCTTGGCGTAAACTATTCTGTAAGAAATAAAATTTTCGAGACACGCAGGGCGTTGATACTAAACCTATTTACTTGCTGTCTCGCTCGCTCAGTTTTCATTGTTTTGTTTTAATACCACTTCGTGGGTTTCTCGAGGTGAATTTTAATCGGCTCCTTGCTATCCGTAATATCGTACCAACGCCCGTAGGTCTTCCATCCTTCCGCTATGATCTGTATCAATACTCTTCCGGTCGGCGCGTCGGGCACATGCGCGATGCCATCGCGATTCGTTTTTACATTTAACTCGTATTTCTTGTCCTTAATGAGCTTGTGTTCCTGTACGTACTTCAAGTACACGCTCGCGTTTTCCACGGGTGTTTCCTTATCTCCGCCGGTCACCTCTATGGTGACGCGCATCATGGTATCAGGGCGCGTCTGGGTCTTCTCCTTCGCCGGCGGGTTTTGTGCGGTCACACGCACCGGAGACCACCACAGAAACACAAGAACGAGCGAGTAAGGAATAAAGTAATAGACTTTCATTTTCGCGTCGACAACATCCTGCCACGAAACACTAGGCTGGGGTCAAGTTTTTCCGCCTTCCTTTCCGTACCGAATTTGATGCGGAGCGTGTTTGATACGCTGCTCTATCCCCAACCAATTACTGGGATTGGCAGCTGACATTTGACTCGCTGGTACTGCTGCTGTAACTTCTGGAAGAGTCGGCGGCAACTCGGGGACGCTTCAAATTCATCTTTACCATACCAACGGTCAGCCGGTCGGATCCCGGAATTTCCGTTATCAGTTAAACATGGCGTGATTACTGAAATTTGATCGCGTCATGATTGCGACGAAGCAGGCGTTGTCCGCTCGCTGTACAGGAGAAAAACATGGGTTTTGCCACCAATGCCATACACGTGGGCCAGGAACCTGATCCGGCCACCGGGGCGATCGTCGCGCCGATCTATCAAACTTCCACGTACGTAAATGAAGAACTCGGAAAAAACAAGGGTTACGATTACGCGCGCACCAATCATCCGAATCGCAAAGCTTTAGAGCGTACGGTCGCAAAGCTTGAAGGCGGTTACAGTGCTTTCGTCTTTTCTTCTGGCATGGCGGGCATAGACGCGGTTTTTCGTTTACTGCGTCCGGGCGACCATGTAGTTCTCTCCGAAGCGGTTTATGGTGGCGTGTTTAGGCTTTCCACGCAGTTGCTGGTTCATTTTGGACTGGAATTCAGCTTTGTCGACACTTCTTCGCCGGCCGCCGTACTCGCTGCGTTTAGAGCTAATACAAAAATGCTCTATATCGAGACGCCGACCAACCCCACGCTTCGGGTAGCAGATATCGCGGCACTTGCCCAACTGGCCAACGAGCGCAGCATCACGGTGGTGGTAGATAACACTTTCCTCAGCCCTTACCTACAGCGGCCGCTCGAACTCGGCGCGCACATCGTTGTTCATTCCATGACCAAATATCTCAACGGACACAGTGATTCGACCGGAGGAGCGGTAATACTGTCGCGGCCTGAGGATGTCGAAAAGATCTATTTCATACAGCGTTCCGCAGGTTCGGGTCTCGCGCCAATGGATTGCTTTTTGATTTCGCGCGGCATCAAGACTCTGGCTGTCCGCATGCTTCAGCATAATGCCAATGGTGTAGTCGTGGCGCGTCACCTCGACGCCCATCCGAAAGTAAAGAAAGTTTTTTATCCAGGTCTCCCCACTCACCCGCAGCATGAAATCGCCCGCCGCCAGCAGAAGGGCCCCGGAGGCATGCTCTCCTTTGACTTGGGATCACTTGATGCGGCTCGCCGCTTCCTTAATCAGGTAAAGTTGTGCGCTCTCGCCGAAAGCCTCGGCGGCGTGGAAACATTGATCTCTTTGCCTGCGCTGATGACTCATGCGTCCATGCCGGTCGAAGTCCGCGAACGCGTTGGCATCACCGAAGGTCTAGTGCGCCTCTCGGTCGGCATTGAAGACGTCGAAGACATCGTCGCCGACCTCGACCAAGCTCTGCTCTTAGCCTGAAAGCGCCTTAAAGGACTTTCTCGCTTGCCCTCAGCCAAGCGAGATATTTCTTGGAGCCTTTAACGATCGGTAGCGCGATAAATTCCGGCACCTCATAGCTATGCAAGCGCTTCACTTCTCTTTCTAGTTTGGCTAATCGCTTCTGCGTTGTCTTTATCACCAGGAGAAACTCGCGCACCTTCTCGATCCGACCTTTCCACCTGTAAATCGACTCAACTGGACTAGTAACGATGTTCACGCACGCCGCAAAGTAATCCTCCACGACGGCGTTCGCAATTCTTCGCGCCTCTCGCAGCGAGCCGCATGTCACCAAAACGATCAAATAAGGTCCGCCTGCCTCCATCTCTGTCCCCTTTTTACCAAATGTCTCGTGCCTCTATGTCATTTCTTTTTAAAAGCGAAGCGAGAGGCTAGAATACTCCACGATGAGTTCCTCTCCCATAAAGTTCGGCACCTCTGGATGGCGCGGTCTGATTGCCGATGACTTTACCTTTGCCAACGTACGCCTGGCGGTGACCGCAATCGCAGAGCACGTGCAGAGCAAAAAGAAGAGCCCGACGATGCTGGTGGGTTACGACACCCGATTTTATTCCGAAGAATTCTCACAACTAGCGGTCGATATTCTGCAACAACAGGGGATACATACGCTGCTGTGCGAAACTTTCACGCCAACGCCTGCTATAGCCTACGAGATCATGCGTCGAAAACTCGATGGCGCAATCAATTTCACCGCGAGTCATAACCCCGCGCAATATCATGGACTAAAAGTCTCTACGGCCGACGCTGGCCCGGCGCTGCCCGAAGTAACCAAGGACATCGAAGCACGCGTAGCTAGGCTGGTAACGAGGGACGGCCCCTTTCCCAAAAATACGAGCACAGCTTCTCACTACAAAAATGTTCGCGGAGAAAAAGTCAATCTACGCGAACACTATCTAAAGCGTCTCGAGAAATTGGTGCGATTCGACGTTCTGCGAAAAGCGAAGAAGAAATTCGTGGTCGATGCATTGCATGGGTGCGGGGCTGGTTACCTTGACGGCGCGCTTGTTGCGCACGGAGTCAAGGTTCAAGCGATGCGCACCAATCGCGATTGTCTCTTCGACGGCACCGGCCCAGACGTCTCTGAAGATAATCTAGCCCCACTTCGAAGAGCAGTGGTCGATTCGGGTGCGCTCGCGGGCCTGGCCACGGATGGCGATGCCGATCGCTTCGGCGTTGTGGATCGCGACGGCACCTGGATTCAGCCAAATCATATTCTCGCGCTGGTGTACGACTACCTGGTGGAAACGCGCGGCTGGAACATGCCGGCGGCGCGGAGCGTGGCAACGTCGCAAATGATCGACGCGGCGGCGAAAGCGCGCGGACAGATAACTCACCAGACGCCGGTGGGCTTCAAGTACATCGGCCAACTCATTCGCGAAGATAAGATTGCGCTAGGCGGAGAAGAAAGTGCGGGCCTAACCATTCGCGGGCACATTCCGGAAAAGGACGGCATCCTAGCGTGTTTGCTGATTGCCGAAATGATTGCCGCGCGCGGAGGTTCTTTGGGGGAGCAGATCAAACAGTCATTCAAAAAAATAGGGCGGGAGTTCTGGCCGGTAAGAGAGAATTTGCATCTGAGTGACGAACAGAAGGCAAACGCAGTAAAGAAGGTGGCGGTGGATGCTTCGACACTGTTGGGACGAAAAGTAGTTTCAGTTGACCGTACGGACGGAGCAAAATTCGTATTCGGCGATGGTTCTTGGATGCTGTTGCGGTTATCTGGCACCGAACCACTGCTGCGCCTGTATGTTGAAGCGGAAAGTTCGGCGGCATCCGCGAAATTAACGCGCGAGGCAACAGCATGGGTCCTAAAAGAGTAAGCGCGGTGACGCGCGACAAATCGATCGGATCGCTAGTGCGCCGACATATACGCGGCTTGCTCGTTTTATTTGTAGTGGTGCTGTGCGTGCACGATATTTTCGGCCCGCACGGATTTCTCGCTATGCGCCGCACGCAGAATGAAATCAAGAAGGTGAAGGCGGACATCGAGCAGCTGAACAAGGAAAATGCCGATCTCGCGCAAGTCGTTAAGGATCTTAAGACCGATCCCTACGCGATCGAGAAAATCGCTCGTGAGGACCTCATCCTCGCGAAACCCGGCGAAATCATCATAAAGATCCCGCAGTCGCAGCAGCATCGCTAGCATCCACCCGCAAAACCGTAGCAGTTGGTGCGCGCTTCTTCCAGCGAGTCCGGCATATCGATAGCGCGAGCATTGCAGCAAAGATCACGATCAATCCGGCCGTAGCTTTGGCGATCGTGCATCCTCGTTTTGGCAGAATGGAAAATCGTCCATACACAAACTCCATATGCACCCAGTAAACCAAAAGAGATGTTTTGCCGAGCTGAATCATTGGGCTGAAGCCCTGCTGCGCCAGCCCCCAACGGCACCAAGCGTAAATCAAAAAGAGAAGAACTAGGAGAACGCCGCAACGCATCAAAAAAAACGCCGGATGGGAGTGCCAGTAATCGTAGACCGCGTAGAAACGAATGGGTAGCGCGTCTAAGCACCAGGAAAGAGCACCGGCAAGAATTCCTGTGGCACCCAGTAAAGCGAACATTCTCACTTCGTGGCGCCGGGCAAAATCTGAAAAAAGCAGGAATCCGATAGCTAATCCCACGAACGCAAACCCGGACCACGGAAAAATTGCAAAGAGCCAGTGCTGCGGTTGGTTAAAGGTGTGCACACCATTGAGGTAAGTTTCGAGTTGCCAGGGCAGCCATCTTGGCCGGTGTGTGGTCCACAAGGGTGGAGTGGCTAAAGCGATGAGCGCGGCCGTCAGCAGTGCCACAAAAATTACCCGATGCCGGAACGTGGTGAGAGGAACGCCATCGGACAATCCTACAGATGTGTTGATCAAAGGTTTTGGCGTCAGCAGCCTGGCGATCAGCCAACAAAGCGCGCTCATCAGCATGATTGAAAGACCCAGGATATTGAGGACGTCGACACGGAACATGTCCGTCCACGGCGATTTCGGATAACCGAGCACGTATTCCTGCAACCTAAACAGAATCCCCAGCGCCAAAATTGCGGCACCGCGAAGAATCGTTCTTCTGGCTATGCGATTAGGGGCCACTCCCTTCCTCCACAAGCGCTCCGTGACTAGCGCCAGCGAAAGTCCGGAAAGGAAAATAAATATTGGCGCGGGCAGCGTCGACGCTTCTTGTGACCACCGGTAAAGCGCAGACTGCCGCGCTTCCGGATTAAGCCAAGAGTCATAGCAATGCGCCTGAAACATAATCACGCACGCGAGCCCACGCATCCAGTCGATGTAAGCGAATCGCGTCGCGAGGATTGGTATTTGCTTAGCCACAGTTCTGTAGTCCGCTAACGGGATGGCCTTGTTTATTGCGCGGCGAAATCCCGATGGGATGTCTAGTTAATTTAATTTACCGCCCGTACCCAAGAAGAAATTAGCGGACCACGCCCGTTAATGGGCTGGAAGCGGTGGCGTAGAGGCGCTTGGGCATGCGCCCGGCAAGAAAGGCCTTGCGACCGGCGATAGTGGCGTCGCGCATGGCCTCGGCCATGAGGGCGGAGTCCTGAGCTTCGGCGATGGCAGTGTTCATGAGGATGCCGTCGGCGCCAAGTTCCATCGCCAGCGCGGCATCGGAAGCCGTTCCCACTCCAGCATCGACAATCATTGGCACCTCAGTGATGCGTTCGCGGAGAATGCGCAGGTTGGCAGGATTCTGTATACCAAGACCCGATCCGATCGGCGCGGCTAGGGGCATTACAGCAGCGGCGCCAGCGTCGATGAGTTTGCGCGCCGCAATGAGATCGTCGTTGGTATATGGGAGAACGACGAACCCTTCTTTGACTAGCACGCGGGTAGCTTCAATGAGCTGCTCAGTGTCTGGAAAAAGAGTTAGCTGGTCGCCGATCACTTCAAGCTTGACCCAGTTTGAAAGTCCCATTTCGCGGCCCAGGCGAGCGGTGCGGATGGCTTCGTCGGCTGTGTAACAGGCGGCGGTGTTGGGAAGAATGAAGATTTTTTCACGGTCGATGAAATCGAGCAGCGATTCTTTCGCACGATCGGTTAAATTGACGCGGCGCACAGCAACGGTGACCATCTCGGCTCCGGAAGCAATGTGGGCGCGTGCCATTTCATGAAAGCTTCGGTATTTGCCAGTACCGACAATAAGCCGGGAGGTGAAAGTTCGACCTGCGATGATAAGTTCGTCTGGCATGGGGAGTCCTCACGAAGATTTTAGACCTCGCGGGGCATGTGGGACAAATCGGAAGACGGAATACAAAGGCCGGGTATAGCGGCGACGCGCACAACGCGAAAGTGGCAGGGGAAAAGCTGCGGATCAGCCGCTACTTCTGGAGCGTGGGGCGCGGCTCAGGGGTCTCAGCGTAGAGGGCTTCAATAATGTTGCGATGCTGCTGTTCGACGACGCGGCGCTTAAGCTTCAGCGTGAACGTGAGGCTGCCGTTATCAAAGGTGAAGTCTTCTGGGAGCAGGGCGAAGCGCTTGATAGATTCATACTGCGCAAGATTTGCCGTGAGGCGCTGGACTTCTGAATCGATCAGCCCGCGAACCCACGGATGCACAACCATTTCCGCGTTCGAGGCGAACGTAATGCCCTGCTCTGCAGCCTTAGCGGCAACGGTCACCGCGTTGGGCACCAGCAACGCGACGACGAATCTCCGGCGGTCGCCGATAACCATGGCATTCAGCAAATAGGGGCTGGTTTTAAGAGCGTTCTCAATCGGCTGCGGCGCGACAAACTTTCCCGCAGCGGTCTTTAGCATGTCTTTCTTGCGGTCGGTGATGAAGAGGTAGTTATCCTTATCTAGATAACCGATGTCCCCGGTGCGGAACCAGCCGTCAGCGCTGAGCACTTCGCGTGTGGCTTCGGGGTTTTTGTAATAACCCTGCATGATACATGGACCTTTGGCGAAAATCTCGCCGTCTTCGGCGATGCGGATTTCGACGTTAAAAATTGGCTTGCCGGAACTGCCCACTCGGTTATGCGGATAATTGGAGGTTAGCACCGGAGAGGTCTCGGTGAGTCCATAGCCTTGATAGATCGGGATGCCTATGGTCCAGAAGAATTCAGTCAGCTCCTTCACAAGCGGCGCTCCGCCTGAAGTGACCACGCGCAATCGTCCGCCAGTGCCGGCACGAATTTTCGAATAGACCAGCCGGTCGGCAATGGCCCATTGAAACTTCACGCCACGCCCAACGTTTTTTTCGCCGCACCGCCACGGGGCGGACCTCCTCGCGACATGCATGGCCCAATCGAAGAGTTTGCGTTTCAGACCGGTGGACTTGCTTCCCTGCTCGATCACACGGGTGTAAATCTTTTCAAAGACCCGAGGTACCGCGCCGAAGACGGTGGGATGAAGCTCAAGCATTGCTTGTGAAATTTGGTCGACAGCTTCAATGTAGGCCACCGTGATTCCACCAAAAATGTGCGCGTAATCAATCATCCGGCCATACACGTGTGCCAGGGGTAAAAACGAAAGAGCCAAGTCTGAATTTGGCTGGAGATTAAAGTCGCGGTGGCTGTCGGTCACGTTGGAACAGAAATTCGTGTGCGTCAACATGACGCCCTTGGGCTCTCCCGTAGTGCCGGAGGTATAAATGATTGAGGAAAGCTGGCCCGGCAGCACTCGAGAAGCCCTCAACCGGTAGGCAGAAATATCGCTGTCCCCAGCCCCTTCAACCAGCGTCTCATAGCGCAGAAACTCGCGGGGTACATCAGGACCGCCGTCCGCAACGACGACGTGCTCCAGCGCAGACAGTTGCACGCGACAGTTAAGGAGCTTGTGTAACTGTGCCAGGCCGGCGACCAAAATAAGTTTGGCACCCGAATGATTCACAATGTAGATCATGCGCTCGACCGATTCATTGAAATAAATCGGCACGGTAACGCCGCCCGCGCCAGTAATGGCAAAGTCAGCGGCGTGCCACTCCGGACGGTTGGGTGAAAACAGCGCGACGCGGTCCCCGGGTTTCAACCCGAGTTCCAGGAAGGCGGTCGAAAGCCCGGCAACGCACCGCAAGAATTCTGCCGACGAAATAGATTCCCAGCGTTCCGTTCGACGGACCATCTGGGCACGCGGATTAGGCAGCGAATCGACAGCGTTGAGGAATCTCGAGGGTAAGGTGCCGTAGTTCATTCGATTTTCTGACTGTACCCTAGGGATTTTCCGGGCGCAATCCATCATCGGAAGAGCTTGAAGCATTCTTCCAAAATTCCGGGAATTCAGATGCGTCCTGCAGTCAGCGGCGCTAACGCTATCGGACCCCTAGCTGCGGTGCAAATGGCATGGGCCTGCGCTAATATTGCCGATGGAGCCCTGATGAGCGCAACATCCCCAGAAACTATTAATACCCATTCCCTCTCCAGGGGCCCGTTCCGCGCGCCGCGCGGAACACAGATTTCCTGCAAGGGCTGGCAACAGGAAGCCGCGCTACGGATGTTGATGAATAATTTGGACCCTGAGGTAGCTGAGGCACCTGAGGAGCTGATTGTTTATGGGGGAACCGGTAAGGCAGCGAGAAACTGGGAATGTTTTCATGCGCTGGTTGGGTCGCTGCGCGTGCTAGCAGCTGACGAGACGCTGCTGGTGCAATCTGGAAAGCCAGTTGCCGTTTTTCGCACGCATGAATATGCGCCGCGCGTGCTGCTGTGTAACTCGAATTTGGTCGGCCACTGGAACAATTGGGAGCGCTTCAACGAATACGATCGAGCGGGCCTAATGATGTACGGGCAGATGACTGCTGGTAGCTGGATTTATATCGGGACCCAGGGAATCTTGCAAGGCACTTATGAAACTTTTGCGGCAGCGGCCAAAAAACATTTCGGCGGCGATTTGGCGGGCAAGCTAGTCGTGACGGGCGGCATGGGCGGAATGGGTGGCGCCCAACCTCTAGCGGCAACAATGAATGGCGCGGCGTTTCTGGGAATTGACGTCGATCCGGAACGCATCAAGCGCCGCGTAAAAACTGCCTATTGCGACGTGATGGTGACCAGTCTGGACGAGGCGCTGCGCATATTGAAGAACGCGGTGCGAAAGCGCGAGGCAACATCCATTGGGCTGGTTGGGAACTGCGCAGATTTGATTCCTGAGCTGGCCCGCCGCGGTGTGGTACCGGATTTGCTGACCGATCAAACGAGCGCGCACGATCCGCTCAATGGTTACGTGCCAAATGGTATGGCTCTCGAAGCTGCGCTGGAACTGCGCAAGAAGAATCCTGAGGAATACAGGAAAAAGTCGATGGCCGCGATGGCCCAGCACGTCCAAGGAATGCTGGATCTGCAACGCCTGGGTGCGATCACGTTCGATTATGGCAATAACATTCGAACGTATGCCTTCGAGCAAGGCGTGAAGAACGCGTACGATTTCCCGGGATTTGTGCCAGCGTATATCCGGCCGCTATTTTGCGAAGGGAAAGGGCCATTTCGGTGGGCCGCACTTTCGGGTGAGGCCTCGGACATTGCGCGCACAGATCAGCTGGTGCTGGAAATGTTTCCTAAGGATGAACATTTGCGCCGCTGGATTAAGCTGGCACAAAAACGGGTGAAGTTTCAAGGATTGCCAGCGCGCATTTGTTGGTTGGGCTATGGGGAACGCGACAAGTTTGGTTTGGCACTTAACGATTTAGTGGCTCGTGGGGAGTTGAAAGCGCCGGTGGTGATTGGTCGTGACCATCTTGATTGCGGGTCAGTTGCGTCACCCTTCCGAGAGACGGAAGGGATGCTGGATGGATCGGATGCGATCGCCGATTGGCCATTGTTGAACGCGTTGATCAATACGGCTAGCGGCGCGTCGTGGGTATCAATTCATAATGGCGGCGGCGTAGGTATAGGCTATTCGCAACATTCGGGACAGGTCTGCGTCGCGGACGGAACAAAGGAGATGGCTTCGCGACTAGAGCGCGTGCTAACGAATGATCCGGGAATTGGCGTAGCAAGGCATGTGGATGCCGGCTATCCCGAGGCCATCTCTTTCGCGAAGAGATCGGGCGTCAAAATTCCGATGTTGTAGAGCTGGCGCATAATTAAGCTCGGTCCAGCGGGTAATAGGCTGTCCCTTCCACGAACCGTTTTGAGACGCCGGCATATCAACACAGAGTACCCGCTTGGCACTCGGGACATCCAACGTACCACCAGCAGTTAGGAGACGCTCATGAAAGTAATACTCGGGGCAACCGGTAACATCGGCTCGGTTATAGCGAACACGCTCTTGGCTAAAGGCGAAAAAGTGCGCGTCGTGGGACGCGATGCCAGCCGGCTACAAACATTTGTCCAGAAAGGCGCGGAGGCGTTCGCTGCGGACGTTACCGATTTTGCTGCGTTGAGCAAGGCGTTTCATGGCGCGCGCGCTGTTTTTGCACTGATTCCGCCGGACCCTGCGCATCCCGATTATCTTGAAAAACAGCGACGCGGTACTGACACCATCGCTTCCGCCCTGGAGTCTACGGGTGCATCTCATGTCGTTGCACTCAGCAGTATGGGAGCCGACAAGCCGTCTGGGACGGGACCGGTAACCGGCTTGCACTACTTTGAAGAGAAGCTGAACAATATCGCCAAGCTAAATGCGCTTCATTTGCGGGCCGGATACTTTATGGAAAATACGCTCGGGCAGATCGGTGCTATTCAAAACTTTGGCATGGTCGGAACCGCCCTGCCCGCAGATCTAAAATTGCCGATGATTGCCACTCGCGACATTGGGGCTTTCGCCGCAAACGCGCTCTCCAAGCTCGATTTTCAGGGAAAACAGCCTGTTGAACTGCTCGGGCAACGTGACTTGAGTTATGCCGAAGTTACCAAGATCATCGGGAAGGCCACCGGTAGGCCTGAACTAACCTACGTGCAATTGCCGCCCGAACAATTTAAGTCCGCGCTGCTACAGTCCGGTATGTCAGCCAACGTAGCGGATCTTATTTTGGAAATGTGCGCTGCTCTCATTTCGGCGCACATGGTAAGCCTAGAACCGCGCTCAGCTCGAAATGCCACGCCGACATCCTTCGAACAGTTCGTCCAGGAAGTGTTTGTACCTGCGTACCGCGGAATAGCCGCGAAGGCATAGTTCTGAGCGTAGTCCTGTAAGACTATTCCCGGAGATAAGACTTTCCGGGGGTTAGTCATCAAGAACAGGAACACCAGGAGGGCACATCCTACTTTCTGTGCAGGATCGCTTGGCCTCCGGCATAATACCGGGACTTGAGTCACACCGTACTTATTACCGGTTCATCACAACTCCTGACTCTGCGAGGCCGCGGCCCGCGCCGCGGCGCTTCTCTTTCCGAGCTAGGCATCGTTAAGAATGGCGCACTGCTGATTCGTAACGGCTTAATTGTGGCGGTCGGGACGCACGGAAAGATTGCGTCGTTACCTGCAGCGCGTCAGGCACGGACGATTGACGTTGGCGGGCGCGTGGTACTCCCCGGATTTGTCGATTCGCACACCCATCTGATCCACGCGGCGAGCCGAGCTGAGGAGTATGAACTGAAGATCGGCGGCGCTAGTTATGAAGAAATTGCTCGCAAGGGCGGCGGCATCCTGAACTCCGTCAAGAAGCTACGCGCAGCCACCCCAGACGCTTTGAAGCTCCGGGCCCTTTCCGCACTGAGACGATTTGCGGCGTGTGGAACCACCACCATCGAAGCGAAAAGCGGTTACGGCCTCGAGGTCACCGCCGAACTTAAGATTTTGAGGTTACACAAGCAATTGTCCGCGCAACAGCCTTTGGATATCGTGTCGACTTTTCTCGGCGCACATGTTATTCCCGCGGAGTATAAAAGCAAACACGACGGCGCGAACAAGTACATCATGTTATTAATCGAACAGCTCATGCCAGAAGTAGCCGGCAAGCAGCTCGCGGAATTCTGCGATGTTTTTTGCGATCGCGGTGCGTTCACCAGAAAGCAAGCGAAGCGTATTCTTGAAGCCGGGAAGCGTAACGGTCTTGTCCCGAAGATGCACGGCGAACAGCTGACGCGCACTGGTGCAACGCAGCTGGCGGTGGAACTTGGCGCGGCAAGCTGCGATCACCTGGAGCAAGTCAATCCATCCGACATCCGAGCATTGGCGAAATCGAATACAGTTGCAACGCTGCTCCCCGGTTGTGACTTTCATCTAGGGTTTAGATCATATGCGCCTGCTCGCGCGCTCATCGATGCCGGAGCGATTGTTGCCCTGGCGACGGACTTTAACCCTGGGACCTGTCCTACCGTCAGCATGCCGATGATTCTTTCGATTGCGTGCTCACAGCTACGCATGACGCCTGCGGAAGCTATCACCGCGTCTACGATCAATGCGGCGCATGCGGTGCGACGCGAGAAGCAGATTGGTTCGCTGGCCGTTGGCAAACTCGCCGACCTCACCGTCTTCGACGTGGCTGACTACCGCGAAATTCCTTATTATTTTGGAATGAACACCTGTTGGATGACGATGAAGCGGGGCCAAATCGTACATTCAGATGAGTCCTGCAACTTTTGAAACTCGGACGCCATATGCACCGGCAGACGAGAAAAACATGAGACGCCTGATTGAATGCGTGCCGAATTTCTCCGAAGGACGCGATCCCGCCAAGGTCGAGGCGCTGGTAGCCGCCATGAGTGGCGTCCCGGGCGTTTATGTGCTTGATCGTGAGATGGACGCAGACCATAACCGTTGTGTGGTTACGCTGGCTGGCGAGCCCGAAGCCGTAGCAGAAGCTGCACTGCGAGGTGTCGGCAAAGCAGCAGAGTTGATCGACCTGACGAAGCACACTGGCGCGCATCCGCGTGTTGGGGCAGCCGATGTTGTGCCATTCATCCCGGTTGAAGGCGTCACTATTGAGGATTGCGTCGCACTGGCGCGGCGAGTGGGCAAGGAGATTTGGGTACGTTACCGCATTCCGGTGTTTTTCTATGAGGCAGCCGCAACGCGGCCGGATCGCATGAATCTCGAAAACGTGCGCCGTGGGCAGTTCGAAGGCCTGCGCGAAGACCTAAAACGGAATCACGACCGTCACCCCGACGTCGGCGACCCTAAAATACATCCCACGGCGGGCGCAACGGTGGTTGGTGCGCGAAAATTTCTGATCGCTTACAACATTAACCTGAACACTCCTGATGTCAGCATTGCGAACAAGATAGCCAAAGCGATCCGTTTCTCTTCCGGCGGTCTGCGTTACGTGAAATCGATGGGTGTGGAATTGAAAGAACGGAACCTCGCACAGGTTTCGATCAACCTCACAGACTATGAGGCCACACCAATGCACCGCGTTTTTGAAATGGTGAAGCGGGAGGCGGCACGCTATGGCGTAATGCCGGTCGGAAGCGAAATCGTGGGATTGATTCCCAAAAAAGCCATAGAGATGGCTGCGGATTATTTCTTGCAACTGGAAAACTTTTCGCCCGAGCAAGTATTTGAGAATAGGTTGGAGACCGTACTGAGTGGCGCTTCTCTAGCTTCTGGGACAAACGCCGGCAAATTCGCCGCCCTGGCGCGACCATTCCTCGAGCAAGTGGCGGCACCAACGACCACGCCCGGGGGGGGCAGCGTGTCCGCATTCGCGGCCGCGCTCGCGGCTGCACTGGGACAAATGGTTGCGGGTCTTTCGCGCAAGAAGAAATCACAGACCAGATTTACCGATCAGCTTTCCGAAGCGCTCGATGAATTGCGGCGCGCGGCGGACGAACTAGTCGCAGCTATCGACGATGACGCAGCCGCATTTGAAGCTGTTATGGCGGCGCTTAAGTTGCCGCATGGCGATAGCAAGGAAACCAGTCGACGAGAACGCGCGATACAAACCGCCACGCGGCACGCCGCTGAAGTGCCGCTGCACGTGGCTGAGCGGACAGTTGCACTTTTCGAACGCCTCAGACAACTGGACGCTATCGCCGCAGCATCCATGCGTTCAGACTTAGAGGTGGCACGTCACATGGCCGTCGCGGGCGCACGAGGTGCCATGGCCAATGTGGAGATTAACCTCGAGAGCGTCGCCGACCCTGCTTACGTCGCGTCGATGCGAAAGAAGATTGCTGCGCTGCGAGAACGGCTGAGTGATGCACCACGCGTCACGAATGCCTAAGACGGATTTTCCCCTGCCTTTTGAAAGGAGCAGTACATGGAAACGACCTTGAATTCAGATGTAACCGCAGAGCGCTCGATCCTTCGGACGGCGCGCCGGCTCATGACAGTATTGCTTTTAGCAGCCTTGGCGTTCGCTCTGCCGAAACCTGCAAACGCTGGCCGCCTCGGCGCTGACGTGATCGCGCTCTTTCCTAAAGATGTTGGTGAATTTGCATATGCGGACATGAAGAAAGCGCGCACTCAAAAGTGGTTTCCACAATTGCTGGAACAAATGTTGCCAGAGCGCTTCAAGCAATTCGAAAAATTCCTGGCTTCGGCGGGAATTGATCCTAATTCTCAAGTAGAGGAACTAGCATGGGGCTTGGTACCAGCGGGAATGAGTGCAAAGAACGAGGCTGCCGGTTCTTCCGCGGTGCCCGCTGGCGAAGAAATTGTCGGTGTCGCGCTGGGAAATTACAACCCAAGTTCGACCGAAGCCTTCTTCAAGCAGCAGAAGTTGGCCACGTTTAAGTCTCGCGGGTATACGCTCTATGCCTTCGGTACGGGTTCAGGTGCCAACGATCTTTTCTTCTTTTTTCTTGACTCGAATACCGCAGCATTCGGGCATCGCAGATTGTTAGAGAAAATGATTGAGGTACGGTTCGGTGGAGAAGAAGGGCTATTGAGGAATGACAAGCTCTTCCCTCTGATCAATGAGGCGAATGGCAGCGGCCTGGTCTGGGCGGTGCTGAATCCGGCTTATACGCGGCTCGCCATGAAACAACTGGCACCGGAAATCGAGCAATTCCCGGAGGCTGCCAAGCTGGTTACGCGCATGCAAAATATGATTATCAACGTGGATGCGAGTGGCGGCGTAGACGGCAAGTTCCAGGCGGTCTGCGGTTCAACCGAGGATGCGAACACCCTGGCGCAGTTACTCCAAGCTGGATTTCTTTATAAACGATATCAGGCCGGTAAGGATAATCCAGAGCTCGCGGAGTTGCTCGATCAGGCGCGTGTATTGCCTTCGGGTGATCGTGTGGTGTTGCGTATGACCCTCAGTGATCAGCAGGTGACGGCCCTCATCCAGCACAATACGTTTGCGTTCAAAATGTAGACCGCGTATAGCGCAGCGCTACAATTCACGGGCCAGACAGCCTCCTGTCTGGCCCTTTTTCAATTCAGAATGGTTTAGGTGATCGGAGCGGAGGTGTTAGCGCCGCAGGCCAGCGTGGCGTCATTTGTAAAACAAATAGCCTTCAACTCAGCGCCCACGGTTGCCCGCCAGCGGGACGTCGCAGGCTTCACGGCAGTCGGGACAATAGTAGAGGCCATCGGTGGCGAGGCGGACCTCCAGCTGCCCTTTGCAAATTGTGCAGTACTTCTCGCATGAGCAGTGCTCTTCCGTTTTGTCGCACTGCACGCAAACGACGGGACTGGTCATAAAGGCCTCTAAAAAACTCTACCTGAGATCAAGACGGTGCGGCAAGCAAGAGTAGGCACCATACATCGAGTTGCTCAACGGTTCGCCCGGTACTCCGATGGCCTTGTTCCTTGCCTTTTTGACGCTTCTAGTAGCGCATGCTAGTATCGATTTTTCCTTGAGCATGCGGAATGGAATTCGTCAATTCGCCTACCACTATCGAACCCCGTAAGACATCGCTCAATGCGATTCATCGTCGCTTGGGCGCAAAGATGGTGAACTTCGGCGGTTGGGACATGCCCGTGGAATACCCTGCAACTGGCGGGCTAATGGCTGAACACCGTGCGGTACGTGCCAGCGTGGGAGTCTTTGACGTTAGCCACATGGGCGACATCCGGATCATGAGTGGGAGCGCGCCTGGCGGTGCGATGGCTGCGGTGCAGCATATCAGCATGAACGATGCATCGCGCCTTGAGATCGGGCAGGCGCAGTACTCAGCGATGCTGTATCCAGAAGGCACCTTCGTAGACGACGTGATCGTGCATCGCCTGGGGCAAGATGATTTTCTTCTGGTAATCAATGCCGGCACGCGCGAGAAAGATATTCGTTGGGTGCGTGAGAATACCCGTGGTTTCGATTGCGTGGTCGCGGATTTAAGTGACGCTTATACTCAGCTCGCCATTCAGGGGCCCCGCGGCGTTGATGTTCTTCAGAAACTTTCAGACACTAACCTCAACGCTATAAAGAATTACTGGTTTACGCACGGGACGGTGTGCGGCTTGAAAGACACGTTGATTGCTCGCACTGGCTATACGGGCGAAGATGGTTTTGAAATTTACGTGCCTTCCGATGAGGCCGTCAGCGAGATGGTTTGGGCAAAAGTAATTGACGCCGGCCGCGAATTTGGCATTCTTCCCTGCGGACTGGGAGCACGGAACACGCTGAGATTGGAATCGAAGATGGCCTTATACGGGCATGAGATCAGCGACGCGGTCAACGTTTTTGAAGCAGGGCTTGAGCGTTATTGCAAAATGGACAAAGGGAATTTTGTCGGTCGTACGGCACTAGAACGCGCAAGTAGCACCGGTCAGAAGCGCGTACTCGTCGGGCTGCAGATGATTGATCGTGGGATTGCTCGCGACGGATACCATTGCTGCAATGAACGAGGCGCCGTCATCGGCGAAGTGACAAGCGGCTCTCCTTCCCCAACTCTTGGAAAAAACATTGCGCTAGCGTATGTGCCGCCCGAAATGGCAGCTATCGGCACGCCGGTATACGTTGAGATTCGAGGCCAAAGGCACAAAGCCGAAGTCGTGCCGACTCCGTTTTATAAACGTTCAAAACCAGCAACTGCACGACAAGTGACCAAAGCGGTTTGAGATCAATCGAAGGAGTGGCCTGATGGCGTATCCACCGCAATACCGCTACACCAAGGATCATGAATGGATGGATGTGAAGAGCGGCGTGGCGACGATCGGAATCACCGATTATGCGCAGCACGCCTTGGGTGACGTCGTGTTCGTCGAATTGCCAAAGGTCGGCTCGAAGATTGAGACCGGGAAACCATTTGGTACAGTCGAATCCGTGAAAGCTGTCAGCGAAATTTATGCTCCAGCAACGGGCGAAGTCGTGGAGACAAACGTGGCCTTACAAAATGAGCCGGAAAAAATCAATGCCGACCCTCACGGTGCGGCGTGGATGATTAAAGTGCGCCTTACAAATCCGGCGGAAATCAATAAGCTAATGGATGCGGCGGCTTACGAGGCCTTTATCGCAGAGAAGAATAAGGAAGCCTCGGCATAATGCGCTATCTCCCGAAGAGCCCTACGGAACGCCGGGAAATGCTCGCTGCGGTCGGAGTGCGTTCCATCGGAGAGCTCTTTTCAAGCATTCCGGAGCGTTTTCAGCTTAAGAAACCATTGAATCTGCCGGGACCGTTCTCTGAAGCGGAGATCATCCAGTATTTCAAGGCGCGTGCAGCAGAGAATTCGTATGGATGCTCGAGTTTTCTCGGCGCTGGCGTATATAACCACCTGCGTTCGGTGATTACCGACACTATTATTCAGCGCGGGGAATTCCTTACCTCTTACACGCCGTACCAAGCCGAAATTACTCAAGGCACCTTGCAGGCAATCTTTGAGTTTCAGACTTTGATGTGTCAACTTACCGGCCAGGAAGTAGCGAACGCTTCCATGTATGACGGTTCTACGGCTACCACGGAAGCGGTGCTGATGGCCGAGCGGCTGACCGGTCGCTCGCGTGTGCTGGTAGCCCGGTCATTGCATCCGGAGTATCGCGCTGTACTGAAGACCTACGCGAAGAACTCCGGCTTGCACGTTGAAGAAATTCCCTTCGCATCCAACGGCACGCTGGATCTAAAAATATTGCAGGCATCGTTAAAAGATGATGTGGCGGCTGTGGTTGTGCAATCGCCTAATTTCTTTGGAGTAATCGAACCAGCGGCTGCTCTGGCGCAGAAGGTTCACGCTTCGGGCTCGCTGCTGGTGGTGGCCATCGCAGAAGGTGTTTCGCTGGGACTTTTGCGTCCCCCGTCAGAGGCCGATATTGTCGCCATGGAAAGCCAGAGTTTCGGTCTTGCTCCAAGTTACGGCGGCCCGTTCGCGGGAGTGATTGCCTCACGAGAAAAGTTCGTCCGGCAGATGCCGGGTCGCCTCGCGGGCCAGACTACTGATAGTGAGGGGCGGCGAGGTTTCGTGTTGACGCTGGCCACTCGGGAACAACACATTCGCCGCGAGAAAGCCACGTCCAATATTTGTACGAATCAAGCGCTTTGCGCCCTGGCCGCGACCGTGCATCTTTCACTACTGGGAAAAGAAGGCTTACGCGAAATGGCCCAGCAGAATCTTTCGAAAGCACAGTTTGCCCTCGGCCTGCTCGAAAAGATTCCTGGCGTGAAGCGCACTTTCGATGCACCGTTCTTCAACGAGTTCACCATTGAATTACCACGTTCGGTCAAGATCGTTAATGCGCATTTGCTGCGCGAAAAAATTGTGGGACCTTTCGTGCTTGGCACCCCGTACCCGGAACTGACCAAGCATGCTCTAGTTTGCGTCACGGAAACCACCACGCGAACGGAAATCGAGCGCTTTGCGGATGCACTGCGCCGGGCGCTTGAACAGCCGGTGTAACGCGCCTCTTAGAACACACACTTGCCCGTGCGAGTGAGATTAGGCGGAGCAGATACGCACATCTGCCCAAAGGATGACATTTTGAACGAGCGGATCAAAAAAGCAGCGCGGCACATTACCCAGAGCGAAGGCCTTATTTTCGAGAAGTCCTCGCCGGGTAAACGGGCCTTCGAATTGCCGCCGCTGGACGTACCTCCGGTTGATGCCGGGGAAATTTTAGGGATGCATCATCGCGATGAAGGCATAGAAGAATTTCCTGAAGTCAGTGAAATTGAAGTCCTCCGGCACTTCACTCGGCTATCCACTTGGAATTACGCCATCGACTTGGGAATGTATCCACTGGGTTCGTGCACCATGAAGTACAACCCTCGCGTCAATGAATTTGTAGCACGCCTGGATGGCCTGGCCACGGAACACCCTTATCAACCGCAGGAGCTTTCTCAGGGCTGCCTGAAGATCATGCGGCTTCTGGAGCAATGCCTCCTCGAAATAACGGGCATGGACGCGATCACGCTGCAACCCGCAGCGGGCGCACAGGGTGAACTCACTGGCCTGCTCTTAATTCGTGCCTACCTGGAAAAACAGGGCAATGCTCGAAAAAAGGTGCTCATTCCTGATTCGGCGCATGGCACCAATCCAGCCACTGCCGTCATCGCTGGCTACGAAGTGCAAAACATCAAGTCGGAATCGCACGGACAGATCGATGTAGATAAGCTTCGGGATCTGGTGACCGAGGACGTGGCTGCGTTGATGATCACCAATCCCTCGACGCTGGGGATTTTTGAGCAGCGCATCCCGGAGATCGCGAAAATTCTGCACGCCAAGGGCGCGCTGTTGTACATGGACGGTGCGAACATGAATGCGCTGACCGGCGTCACTCGTCCCGGCGATCTTGGCGTGGATGTAATGCACCTGAATTTACATAAGACCTTTTCGACGCCGCACGGCGGCGGTGGACCCGGCGCCGGCCCCGTGGCCATGAAAAATATTCTTGCGCCCTTTCGACCGGTGCCGATCCTGATCGAAAAGGAGGGTGGGCGTCTGGCGCTGGAGACGGTTCGCCCGGAGTCCATCGGCAGGGTAAAAGCGTTCTCAGGCAATTTTGGCGTGTTGGTTCGCGCACTTGCCTACATCCTTGCTTATGGTCCGGGCGTTCGACAAGCAACGGAAGATGCGGTGCTCAACGCCAATTACATTCGTAAGCATCTAGAAGGATATTTCGAACTGCCTTACTCCTTGCCGTCGATGCACGAAGTAGTTTTCAGCGATGCCATGCAAAAGAAAAACGGCGTTAGCACCATGGATATCGCCAAGCGGTTGATCGATTACGGTTTTCATCCTTACACAACCGCTTTTCCGCTTATCGTGCCTGGCGCGCTCATGATCGAGCCGACCGAATCGGAATCGAAGGAAGAATGCGATCTCTTCATTGATGCGATGCGCTCCATCGCCGAAGAGGCAAAGACCAACCCCCAAGTAGTCAAAACTGCACCTCACTCGACGCGCGTGGGACGACTTGACGAAGTTGGTGCGGCGCGTAAACCCATCTTGCGCTGGAAGCCGCTTTCCGACAGCGAGGCTGCGGATTAGCTCCAGTAGCGCCCCGCATTTTCTTTTACACGAAGAAAATTAAAAGCAAAAACCCTGGCGATCATCCGCCAGGGCTTTAAGAAAAGCACTGTGAATCAGTTCTAACGAGCCATTCGCGGCATCGGCTCCGGCGAAAGCGTCACGCTCGGCGCTTCCACGGACTTGCCGTTGCGAGCTTGCCCAGTACGCAGTGGCAAAAGAGGTTCCGGCCGGCGCGCTGGTACCGCAAGATTTTCGCCTTCCCGGACAAATGTTAGGCGATCTTGTTCCTTGTTCCAATCGATGCACACGAGATCACCCAGGTGAACTTGCTCTGTGGCCAGCAGGTTGGCCAGCGGATATACCACATGGCGCTCAATCGCGCGTTTCAGGTGCCGCGCACCATAGCGTTGATCTGTTCCTTCTTGCAACAGAAATTCCCGTCCGGTGCCAGTCACGCGAAACAAAAACTGCCCCTTCGCAGTCTCCAGCACACGCTGTTGCACCTGGCCCAACTCGATCTCCAGAACCTCTTCGAGCTGCTTCCGCTCCAGTGGATGGAACACCACCACCTTATCGAGGCGATTCATGAATTCGGGAGAGAACTTCCTCCGCGCTGCTTCGATGGCCGTGCGTTGGATCTTCTCGTCCAAACCTGTAATGGGTTTATCTTTCGGCTGAATGAATCCCATTCCGCCACCCATCAGCTCGGTGATTTCTCCGCCACCAAGATTGGAGGTCAGAAAGATCACAGTTTGCGACAAGTCCACGCGGCGATTATCGCCCAACGTCAGCGTCGCTTTATCCAGCATGCCCAGCAGCAACTGCCAGAGTGAGTCGGATGCTTTCTCAATTTCGTCAAACAGCAGAAATGACAGCTTCAGTTTGTCCGTATGACTGGCTGCCAACGCTTCTTGCGTAATCAGCGGATGTGTTTCGCGATGTCCCAAGTATCCCGGAGGTGAGCCAATCAGTTTGGCTATTTCGTGCGAATGCTGAAATTCCGCGCAATCTACTTTGATTACTGCGCGCGAGTCTCCGAATAGAATGTCGGCGGCGGCCTCCACAATGCGCGTCTTTCCAGAACCCGTGGGCCCCAGAAAAAGCAAGTTTCCTACCGGGCGGCCCGGCGAATTCAATCCGGCGCAGAACACTTGGTACATGTCCACGAGCGACTGCACGCCTTCGGCTTGTCCAACAATCTTGGCGCGCAGCGACGCTTCAAAATCACGCGTATCCGTGCTGCGTATGGTGGGATCCAGTTGCTGTCGAACGGCGGCTTTCATCATCCTTGGCCCTCTTCGCGTCTAGTTCCCCCAGACGCCGCGACTGTCTCAAGTATCGCTAACCTTTGTGATATGCATGGCAAGTGCCAATCGAGCATCTGGGCGAGCTGCACATAAGACAGCGCAGTCTCAACAAGATACAACTGTTGCAGTTGTGGAAACTGTCTCAGGCAGTGAGACAGCCATTCATTCGCGCCCAAAGTGAGAGAAAAAACCAGTTTGTGTCGTGTTTGAACGACAAAAAGGGGCATTCCGAATTGAAACGCCCCTTGATTCTCATCGATAAATTGTCGACAAATTTATCGTTCTGATTTTTTGCGTCCTTGGGGAGCACTTGCAGGGGCCGCCAGCAGGGCGGCGCGCGACTTCCGCGTCTCGACGATAACCTCCGCGGGCGCGTCAGCAGATTTTCCGTCTTCCGCTTCCGTGGTGGCCGCGATCCGCTCGGTTTTCGCAGGCTGGTTGTTCACCAAAGCGCCTTCGCCTTCGCGCACAAACGTAAGCAGCGAGTGTTCGCGGTCCCAATCGATGCGCACGAGATCGCCAAGGTGAACTTGTTCAGTCGCCAGCAAGTTGGCTAGAGGATAGACCACATGGCGTTCAATCGCGCGTTTGAGGTGCCGCGCACCGTAACGCTGGTCGGTGCCTTCCTGCAGCAAGAAATCTCGTCCTGCTGGCGTAACGCGAAATAGAAATTGTCCATTGGCCGTCTCAAGCACGCGTCGTTGCAGATTGGCCAGCTCGATTTCCAGCACTTCTTCCAGCTGTTCGCGCCGCAACGGGTGAAATACTACGACCTTGTCGAGGCGGTTCATGAATTCCGGCGAGAACTTTTTCCTCGCTGCTTCCAGCGCTGTACGCTCCACTTTCTGGTCCAATCCTGCCGCTGGTTTATCTTTTGGTTGAATAAACCCTAAGCCCCCCGTCATCAATTCCGTGATTTCTCCTCCGCCCAGGTTGGAGGTCAAAAAAATTACTGTCTGAGACAAATCGACTTTACGGTTATCACCCAATGTCAGCGTGGCCTTATCCAGAATGCCCAGCAACAACTGCCACAGCGCATCTGAGGCCTTCTCAATCTCGTCGAAAAGCAAGAAAGACAGCTTCAATTTATCAGTGTGACTCTTCGCCAATTCCTCTTGAGTGATCAGCGGATGCGTCTCGCGATGCCCCAAATATCCCGGCGGCGATCCAATCAGTTTGGCGATTTCGTGGGAGTGTTGGAACTCCGCGCAGTCCACCTTGATGATGGCGCGCGAATCTCCGAACAAAATCTCCGCGGCGGCTTCCACGATGCGGGTCTTGCCGGATCCCGTAGGCCCCAGAAACAGCAAATTCCCAACCGGACGGCCCGGCGAGTTCAAGCCTGCGCAGAAAACTTGGTACAGCTCCACCAGGGCCTGCACGCCTTCATCCTGGCCAACAATCTTACCTCGCAGGGAAGTCTGAAAATCCAGCGTATTTGTACTGCGCTTGTTCGGATCGAGTGCCATTGCATAGCTGCTCATAACCGCCTCCTAACGTCCCCGCCGAAGCGGAAACGCACTGTTAAATCGCACACGTCCCTGGTCAAACTGGTCGAGTTTGACCTGAATGGTGGATTGCAAGAGCCGCAGTTGCATGAGTAGCTCCTGGGGTACACCGGGCGTTCCAGAAATTCGCAAGACTGGCGGGAATACATCCGCCAAATCGAGATTGAGGGCGCGCATAGTAGTTACTAGGTTCTGCACCCATGGAGACTTGGCATCCGTGAGGTCCAATTGGCCGTTCAGTTGTTCGCGCAGCGCTCTCCAATTTAGCTCGATGAAAGGATGTTTCTTGGAAACTTCGCGAACCACTTCATCGGTAATACGCGCGCGCTTTCCCAGGCGGGCGAGGTGCAGTTGACGCACTTTTCCGCCGCGGCGCACGTTGTGCACCAGATAGTAGGTGTTGCCTTTGCGACGGACGAAAGCCATGACGATCACCTCAGGGAACGCCACTTTATGTAGTGTACTTCGTTTCCACTACAGCTGTCTATATAAGATCTCGATCGATGGAACGACGCTTCCAATAAGTAACTACTCAAAAGTAACGTTTTTACATCAAAGGTCCTCATCACTTGTTTCACTCTGTTCCATTAATTTTCTGAATCCTTAATTCGTTTCGAATCTCTGTTCGCTCCTAGTAAATTAGATGCTGTTGGGATGCTCAATGCTCATTGCAGGCTGCCAAGTTCCACTCTATTTAACCCGCCTCGCAAATTTTCCTCTTGTTGTGCAATTGCGAGAGGACCTAGGATGTCGCACAGCAGCGCTGTGTATTGATGGGGAGATAGATTGGAAATGTCCTGGGACCCCGTCTACAAGTTGGTGCAACAAATTCCCCGCGGCCGGGTTTTAACCTACGGGGCCGTAGCTCGAATTTTGCGTCTCCGTGGCGGCGCGCGCAGCGCAGGCCGCGCGATGGCAGCGACGCCCTCCGGTAAGGGCATACCTTGGCATCGCGTCGTCGGCGAAAACGGGAAAATCCTCATACGCGAGCCGCACGCTTCCCTTCAGAAAAAGCTCCTCGAAAGCGAAGGCGTCCATATTGCCGAGTTGCGCGTCGAGCTGAAGCGCCATCTGTGGAAACCATCCGGCCCACGTAAGCCAAAACGCCCTAGCTTGAAGCGATCTTCCTAGGCGCGGCGGACTGTTAGAGACTGGTGCTCCGACGTTTACGGCGCTAGACCCATGTGCTGTATGCTAAAGGGTCTTTTTACAGCTTCGTACGCGCAGCGGCCAACGCCCATGCCAAATCCTATTTTGCAAGTTGAGAATCTTTTCAAGCGCTACGGCCCGGTAGCAGCCGTGCGCGGTGTCAATTTCAACGTAGAAGAGGGCGAAGTCTTTGGCTTGTTGGGGCCGAATGGTGCCGGCAAAACAACCACCGTGGAAATCCTGGAGGGCCTCCGTACCCCTGATGAAGGACGTGTTTCCGTCTGCGGCTTGGATCCGCAACGCGACCCCGCAGAACTCAAGCACCTGATCGGTGCGGTCCTGCAATCAACCGCGCTGCCAGATAAATTGCGCGTGATGGAAGCGTTGCGCCTCTTTGCCAGCTTCTACCGTAAGCGGCGCAATCCGGAAGAATTACTCAAACGATTTGGTTTGGTGGAGAAGCGCAACGCATTCTATAGCCAACTTTCAGGTGGCCAGAAGCAGCGCTTGGCGCTCGCCATGGCGCTGGTCAACGATCCCAAGGTGCTTTTCTTCGATGAGCCTACTGCGGGGCTTGATCCGCAAGTTCGGCGCGAAATTTACGACATCATTCTCGAATTACGCAGCGACAAAAAGACGATAGTGATGACTACGCACTACATCGAAGAGGCCGAGCGTCTATGTGACCGCGTGGCCATCGTCGACCACGGTCAAGTCATTGCCATTGGGACGCCTCGCGAATTGAAGCAGCGTTCCGGGGACAATACACGCATTGAGGTGCGTCTCGCGAAGCCGGAGCCAGAGGGTGTATTGAAGGCTCTGGAAGGTGTGTCGGAGTGCCGTGTTCTGAACGGCAGCTACGTTCTCCAATGCCCACGTCCTCCCCAAGCTATCGTTTCTCTCGTTAAACATCTCGAGTCGCGTGGAAACGAGCTAATTAGTCTTGAAATCGCGTCTCCGTCGCTGGAGGACGTATTCATCGAGCTTACCGGCCGGAGGTTGCGCGATTGAAAAATTTTGCTGCCCTCACACGCATGCGCATCCAATTAACACTGCGCAACAAAATGTTTCTTTTTTTCAGTGTGATCATGCCCTTCGGTTTCTTTTTCCTGTACAGCGGTGTCTTCGCCAAGGGCGATCCGGTCGTGGTTCGTTACTTCTTAGGACCGGTCATATCCTTGACGGTCATGGGAAGCTTCTGGGGACTTAGCGCGGCTCTCGTCATCTTTCGCGAGCAAGGAATCCTTCGGCGTTTTCACGTCACCCCGGTTACGGCCAGCGACATGCTCGCTTCCAGCATCGTGTCCAATTACATTTTGACGCTCCCCACCGTCGCTTGCGAGTTGCTCCTCGCCCGGCTCCTTTTTCACGTGCATGACTTTGGAAACCTGCTATCCGTTCTAATCCTTGTCACCGTGGGAATTGTTTCCTTCGCATCCCTCGGTCTGGTCGTCGCTAGCGTGACCAACACCATGCAGGAGACGCAGGTCCTCAATCAGCTGATTTGGCTCCCCTTGATTTTTCTTTCCGGCGCAACCATGCCTCTCGCTTCTCTTCCGCGCATTGTCCGGCGTTTCTCGGTTTTTCTTCCTGCCACCTACCTCGTCACCGGCCTGCAGCGGGCGATCTTTGTCTCCGTACCTTTCTGGAAGCTCCCCATCGAAATCATTTCGCTTACGTTCTGGGCAATGCTGACGTTTTTTATTTCCGCCCAGCTATTTCGTTGGGAGCCAGAGTCTAAAATTCCTCGCAAAGCAAAGTTATGGGCGCTCGCTACAGTGGTGCCTTTTGTGATTTTGGGGTTCTGGGAAAACCACCATGGACGCCTCCACGCCCAGACGCAGTCAACTTATGATTCGCTCAGCGCGCCTTCGAAAACCCCGCCGCCGCGCAACGCCACGCCAGAGAAGCCACAGTGACACGGCTGGCTATCGCGCGCCTGACGCACGCCAAATTGGTTCCGAAGTATTCGCTCTTCACGTCCCGCACTGATTGACGCTCCATTTCCGGTGCCGTATTCTGCATTTCGACGGGAAATACGCTGCGTGGCACAATTGGGATAGGGAGCAACCATGGCGATTCAAAAGACGGAAAAGATTTGGCGAAACGGACAATGGATCAACTGGGATGAAGCGACGCTGCACGTTCTCTCTCACGTTGTAAGTTACGGCTCTGCGGTCTTTGAAGGCATCCGCTGCTACGAAACCAAGCAGGGCCCGGCAATTTTTCGTTTGCGCGAGCACATTCAACGTCTCATAAACTCCGCCAAAATCTACCGCATGGACCTGCCCTTCTCCCTCGATGAGCTCAATAGCGCCGCCACCGAGTTGGTCCGGCTCAATAAGCTGAGTTCCTGTTACATAAGGCCGATCGTGCTTCGCGGTTACGGTGACGTGGGCGTTAATCCACTGAATGCCCCTATCGACCTCTATATGGCCTGCTGGTCTTGGGGCGCATATCTAGGACCCGACGCGCTCGCCAAGGGCGTCGATGTTGGCGTCAGTTCCTGGACGCGTATTGCGCCGAATACGCTGCCAGCAATGTCCAAGGCTGCGGCAAACTACATGAATTCGCAGCTTATTCGCATGGAGGCATCTTTTAACGGCTATGCCGAGGGCATCGCACTCGATTCTGCTGGCCACGTCAGCGAAGGCTCCGGAATGAACGTGTTCCTGGTGCATGACGGAACACTCTTCACGCCCCCGCTCGCTACCAGCATTCTTCCGGGTATCACGCGCGACACCGTCGTTCAATTGGCGGAAGACCTCAAAATTCCCGTGAAAGAAACCGTCATCCCCCGAGAGATGCTCTATATCGTGGACGAAGTGTTCTTCGTGGGCACCGCCGTCGAGGTTACGCCGATCCGCTCGGTTGATCACATCCCCGTGGGCCAAGGTGTGGCCGGACCGGTGACACGCAAGCTTCAGGAAGAATTCTTCGCACTGACGAGCGGTAGCAAACCAGACCGCCATAAGTGGCTCACCCCGGTGGCCGCTCCGGCAAGCGTCGCCTCGCACTAAGCAGTGTCACACCGGAAGCAGGAAACATCGCTCACCTAAGGGACTGGCGCCTCTCGCGCACTTCCAGCTAATATTCTCTCGGTTCGAACCGGGCGGGATTCCTCCCGGCCTGGAGGCTCCTGGATGTACAACACCTGGCAAAAGCTTGCGAGCGAATTTTTGGGCACGTTTGCACTGGTTTTCTTTGGCGAAGGAGCCGCTTGCGCCGATCAATTTTTGCATGGAGCAGCAGGCATCGGCATTTTCGGCGTAGCTTTGGCCCATGGCTTCGCCTTCGCCGTCATGATTTCCGCGCTGGGACGCATTTCCGGTGGGCATTTCAATCCTGCGGTGACCATTGGATTCTGGGTCACCAAGCGCCTGAACACGCTGGACGTGATTTTATACTGGGCGGCGCAGCTTGCCGGCGCGGTTGCAGCCGCATTCCTTTTGCGTGCGATTGTGCCGTGGGAGACCTGGCATGAGGTTTTGCTGGGCACTCCGGAGTTTGCGCGCGACTTTCCGCGCTGGGCCGGCATGGCGCTGGAAGCTACCGCTACGTTTTTCCTCGTCTTGGTAGTCTTCGCCATGGCCGACATGGACCCCTTGCCACCCTTAGTGGACGACGAGAGGAGCCCTTCCCATTCCATCGCGGGTTTCTCTGCTGGATTAGTCTACGCGCTCGGCATTGTGGTCTGTGCCCCCTTTACGGGCGGCGCACTGAATCCCGCGCGTGCTTTCGGGCCCGCGCTTGCCGCAACGCACTGGCATAACCATGGCGTATATTGGGTTGGACCCTTGGCGGGAGGATTCGCTGCGGCTTTGGTCTACGATTCTTTGTTCGTGAAAAAAGTCTAGCTAGACCATCCGTCGCCAGTACCGTGCGCCCAGCGCAGCCTTAGAGGACCTGCCCCTTGGCTGAGGTAACTAGCCTGTAACGCACCGCTCTCTCCTTCTTGCCCACCTTTTCCGCAAGGTGCTAAGGTCATTCCTTAGCCACACTTTTGCGGGGTACATACAGCCATGGCCGTGAATATTGACGATCTTCTCCGCCGCGCGGTCGAAAGCAAAGCTTCCGACTTACATCTGAAAGTCGGCAACCATCCCTATCTGCGCGTTGACGGAGAGCTCGCGCCGCTGGCTGACGTCCCGCGCCTTACCCCGGAAGAGATGCTGTCCATGGCGTTCAGCATGATGACCAATCGCCAAAAGCAAAAGTTCAAGGAAACAGCTGAATTGGACATGGCGTATGGCGTCGCAGGTCTGGGCCGCTTCCGCGTGAACGTATTCCAGCAGCGCGGCAATGTCGGCATGGTGCTGCGCGTTATTCCAACCAAGATTCGGACCACGGAAGAGCTGAATCTCCCCGCCGTCATTTCCAAAATCTGCGAGGAACAGCGCGGTTTGGTGTTGGTTACGGGAACCACCGGCTCCGGTAAATCCACCACGCTCGCCGCCATGATCGATCGCATCAACGCTAACCGCTCGGATCACTTGATGACCATCGAGGATCCCATCGAGTTTCTACATCGCGATAAGCGAAGTTTCATCAATCAGCGCGAAGTCGAGGTAGACACCGCAAATTTTTCTACCGCCTTGCGCGCCGCTTTGCGTCAAGATCCTGACGTAATTCTGGTCGGTGAAATGCGCGACCTCGAAACCATCTCCACGGCCCTACTGGCCGCCGAAACTGGTCACCTGGTTCTGTCCACCCTGCACACTCTCGACGCCACCGAAACAATTCAACGTATCATCGCCGTATTTCCGCCGCCTGAACAGAAGCAGATTCGCTTACAGCTCGCCGCCACCTTGAAAGCCGTCATCTCCCAGCGCCTGGTGCGCCGCGCCGACGACAAGGGCCGCGTGCCTGCCGTCGAAATTATGATCTCCACCGGATACATCCGCGATTGCATCATCAACGCGGACAAGACTCGCCTGATCAATGACGCCATCGCCGCGGGCACCAGTCAATATGGCATGCAGACCTTCGATCAATCGCTGTTCGATCTTTATACCAAGCAACTCATCACCGTGGACGAAGCCTTGCTCCGCGCCTCCAATCCCGACGAATTCAGGCTGCGCATGCAGGGTATCCGCTCGGCTTCCGATTCTGCGCGCGAAGAGATGGAGCGCCAGATGGTGGACTTTGAGCGCTTCGCCCGAAAATAATTAACGTCCTTTTCCTTCGCCTTGAAGAAGTTCATCTGCCGGCACCACCGTTCTTGCTTCCTTTGCCGCATGCTTCTATGCTCCATCTATGTTTCGTGCCCCGCGCAAGTTGACTTCGGAGTCGGAGCTTTACGATGCCGCGGTACGCGCATTGATGCGCCGCGCGCACTCCGTCCACGAGATGCGCAAAGCACTGGAACGCCGCGCGGAACAAAAGTCCATGGTCGCCAATGTGCTCGATCGCCTGAAGCGCCAAGGCTTGATCGATGACGCTCGCTACGCCCGGCAATTTACGCGGCAGCGTACAGAAATTCGCCGCCAAGGCAAATTCCGCATCGCGCGAGATCTTCGCGGCCGCGGAATTCCCGATCGTCACATCGAAACCGCCCTCGAAGAAGCCGCCAAAGAAACGGACGAAGCCGTCGTTATCCGTCAGCGCATCGAACGAAAACTGCGATCCTTTCGCGGCGAAATTGATGATCGAAAAATTGCTTCTATTTTTCGCTCTCTTCTTCGCGCCGGATTTTCTACCGAAGTCATTCGCAATGAATTACGCGCCGTCACTCGCCAAGACGTTCCCGAAACCGACGTCTCCAACACCGACGTGCCAGAAACCGACCTGCCCTCGGACGAATAACATTTCGGCGTCAGCACCAGCATCACGCTCGTCCAGCTTGCCGTTTTCCCACAGCTCGTTCTAATACATTCAGTTATCTTTTGAAATCTAGTAAATATCCTGCTATCACTCCTCGTGCAATCGATTCCCCAGCCTCCACGTTTTCAGGTTCGCTCCTCCCTCCCGCATGCTTGCCCCTACTTAAAGTCCTTTAGACCTCAGATCCAAAAAACAGGGGGGTTGGGGGTTTCTTCCCGCTCCTTGGCGCTCTCTCTTCCCCTCTGCCATAATGCCTCGTACACAGGCCGTCACTCTGCTTCGGCGGCCATTTCGTTCCTGGCGCAGACTGAGGCACACTTGACCGTCACCAAAACACAGGAAAAGTTCTGGAGCGGCAGCGAGATACGCGAGGCCTTCTTGCGTTTCTTCGAGAGTAAGGACCACCGTCGCGTGCGCAGCAGCTCTCTCGTGCCTCATGGTGACCCCACCCTTCTTTTTACCAACGCCGGGATGAACCAGTTCAAGGATGTTTTTCTAGGTTTGGAGCAGCGCGAGTACAAGCGTGCGACTTCCGTGCAGAAATGCGTGCGCGCCGGCGGCAAGCACAACGACCTCGAAAATGTCGGGTTCACCAAACGCCACCACACTTTTTTTGAGATGCTCGGCAATTTTTCTTTCGGCGATTATTTCAAGAAGGAAGCCATTGCCTTCGCCTGGGAGTTGATTACGTCGCCGCAGTGGTTCGCGATTCTTAAAGACCAGCTTTACATCACCATCTTTGGAGGCGCGGAAGTTGCGCCGGGTACCAAGTTGGGCGTGGACGAAGAAGCCCAGAAGTTTTGGCTCGGCCAGAACGTTCCCGCTGAGCGAATCGTTGCTGTGCCAGGGCTCAAGGAAAATTTCTGGGCCATGGGGGACACTGGCCCTTGCGGCCCTTGCAGCGAAATTCATTACGATATGGGTCCGCAAGCCTCTGAGCTCGGCCACATCGACTGCAAATTCCCGTGCGACTGCGGCCGCTACGTCGAAATCTGGAATCTCGTCTTTATGCAGTTCAATCGCGATGCTAGCGGCACTCTCGCTCCTTTGCCCAAGCCCTGCGTCGACACCGGTATGGGCCTTGAGCGCCTCGCCGCGGTTCTCCAGGGCGTCATTTCTAATTACGACACCGATCTGTTTGTCCCGCTGATGAGGCGTGCCGCCGAACTCTGCGGAGTCGACTACGAGAAAGAAATCAGGTCCGAAGCTGGGCAGGGAGGAGCCGCGTCGTTGCGGGTAATCTCCGACCACGCTCGCGCAATAACGTTTCTCATCGCCGACGGTGTGCTTCCCTCTAATGAAGGCCGCGGCTATGTTCTTCGTAAAATTGTGAGGCGCGCGATTCACCACGGCCGACTGCTCGGGCAGGTGAAGCCTTTCCTGAACGAGATGGTTTTCGCGGTGCAAAATCTCATGCAGGACGCGTACCCCGAACTGGCCGAAGCAGCAGACCGTGTGCGGAGAGTAGTCGAGGCCGAAGAACATCAGTTCGCTCGGGTCTTGCAGACAGGACTTGAACGCTGGAATGACCTCGTAAGTGAGAAAAGTGCCGGGTCAGCCGATCAGCCTACCGAGTTGCCCAGCAAAAAGATCAAGGTGGGCGGCGAAGAGCTATTTAAGTTGTATGAAACGTATGGTCTACCACTCGATTTTATGATGGACCTGGCCCACGATCAGGGCATGCAGTTGGATTTAGAGGGCTTCGAGCGTGCTCGCGCTGAAGAACAAGCCCGCGCGCGCGCGGCGTGGAAGGGCGGCGCGAAACAATCGGTGCATCCTGCGTACGCGAAAGTGGCTGAAACCTTCAAGACGGAAGCGGATTTTTATTTTGCGGCTAGCACCAAGGACGCCTGCATCGAAGCCATCATCACCAAGAATGGTCAGGTGAAAGAACTGAAGGCTGGCGAAAGCGGCGAAGTCGTGCTGGACCGCACGGTGATCTATGCCGAATCGGGTGGACAGGTCGCGGATACTGGCGCGTTCTACGACAACTCCGAATCGCAACTGCTGGCCGAGGTGAAGGGAGCGTATTACCCAGTCGCGGGACTTGTGGCCCATAAAGTCACGGCGCGAGAAACGCTGCGCGTTGGTGCCCGCGTCGCGGTGGTGGCGGATGCGGCGCGACGGGAACTAATCAAGCGTAATCACACTGGCACGCATCTGGTGCATGCCGCCATGCGCAATATTCTCGGCACCCACGTCAAGCAAGCCGGTTCGTTGAATGCGCCGGATCGTTTGCGCTTTGACTTCTCCCACTTCAGGCAAGTCGATGCCGAAGAGCTGCGCGACATCGAGCAGCAGGTGAACGAGAAAATTCGCGTCAATATAGCTATCGAAACCAACGTCACCTCTCTGGAAGACGCACTGGCCTCGGGCGCGCTGGCCTTCTTCGGCGACAAGTATCCCGAACATAACGTGCGCGTGGTCACCATTCCCGACCCGACTGCCCCCCGTGGCTTCTATAGCAAAGAACTCTGCGGCGGCACGCACGTTCACCGCGTTGGCGACGTGGGAGTGCTTAAGATTGTCAGCGAGCAGTCCGTCGCCGCTGGCGTCCGCCGCGTTGAAGCGGTCACCGGCAGGGGGGCGCTGGAACATTACCAGCGGCAGGCGCACCTCCTGGCCCAGCTCGCCAGCCAGCTCAATGTCGGCGAAGACGCCATCCTCGCTTCGGTAGAAAAGCTATCGCAGACTGCCAAGCAACTGGAGAAGCAGCTGGAGTCCCAAAAACGGAAAGGCGCGCTCGGACAGCTCGACGAACTGGTGGCCAAGGTCCAGCTGGTCAAAGGGGTGAAGGTAATCGCCGCTGAGGTCGAAAATGTGGACCGGGAAGGCCTGCGCCAGCTGGCGGATAGCCTTCGCCAAAAGCTGGGCTCTGGGGTAGTCGCCTTAGGCATGTCCGAAGATGGCAAAGTAGCCCTGATTACCGGAGTTACGAAGGATCTTACCGCTAAAGTCCATGCTGGCAAGCTGATACAAGCTCTTGCCAAGCAAGTAGGGGGGGCCGGGGGTGGCAGGCCAGACCTTGCCGAGGCTGGCGGAAAAGACACAGCTGCCCTAAAAAGTGCCTTGCAAAGCATACCGTCTTTCCTTGAGCCTCTGTTATAATTTCCAGTAGCTGCAGGACTTTGTCCAGGTGGGGACGCCGTTCGATAATTTCGCCTTCCTCACATGGATATGGGCCTGGTGACACGATTCAGCCGTTTTCGCCAGCTTTATTGATCCAGGAGTGCGTCCCTAAGGGGTTGGTGACACGCCTTCCCAGAAGGCACCATGATTAAACGCCCAGCCATCACGGTGTGTGTCGCCTTCGGACTGTTAGCCCTCTTGGCCCGCCCGGCGACCGCCCAGATCGCCGCCATTTCGGACCCTGCTGGCCGCCGCTTTTTTATCAACGCCGAACCACCCGTACAAATCAAACTCGCCGCCTCAAAGCCGCGCACAACTATCTATCTCCCTGCTGAATCTTCTTTTACTGGACGCAGTCATCCGGCTAGGAGTATTGATCGCGATGGCGTCGAAAAACTCGTGCGCGACGCGGCGGACCGCCACCGCGTGGACGCGGCATTGATCCGAGCAGTGATTCAGACGGAATCGAATTGGAATCCGGTGGCTTTTTCTCGTAAGGGTGCGGGTGGACTGATGCAGCTAATTCCAACCACAGCATTGCGTTTCGGGGTCAACGACGTATTCAACCCAAAACAAAACGTGGATGCCGGGGTTCGATATTTGAAGACGTTGCTCGAACGATACAATGGCAACCTGGACTTTGCTTTGGCGGCGTACAATGCTGGTGAGGGGGCCGTTGATCGGGCTCATGGCATCCCGGCGTTTCGCGAGACGCGGAATTACGTACAGAAGGTTCAGAGCGCGTATTTAAGCCCTGGCTCGGGACGACTCGCCGACGCTTGGTTCAACCGGCGACAAATCCACAAAGATGTGGACGTGGGCGGCCGGATCGTCTTTACTAACGAGTGAGTTTTGACTGCATTGCGGTTGGCAAACCCTAGCGCCCTTTTTGCGGGCGCTGATCATCAAAAGGATGCAGGGTGCATGGGTGAGTAGACAGAGAAATTTCCACCGGACCTTCGCCCAGGTTTCGCCGGTTTTCGCCGCCCTGGCTTTGGCGCTGGTTTTCATGGGGGCGGGTTCCACTCAAGCCGAGATGGCGGCTGCTTCCGGAACGGCTGCAGTGAAACGTCACGCCGCGGAAACTCAGTTTGCCCGGGCTGAGGAGCAGCGGGCGGCGCTGAACAGCAAACCGGTCGAGAAGCGTTCCTTGGCTGATTACCGGCAAGTGATTACCACGTACCGTCGCGTGTTTCTAATTACGCCGCACGCCGCGGAGGTGCCGACTGCGCTGGTAGCGATTGCAGAGCTTTACACCGAAATGGGCGACCGCTTCGGCCAAAACTATTACCAGTCCGCGCTTGAGTCTTATCAATCTCTCTTAAGAGAATACCCCACCAGTCGCGACTGCCCGGACGCGATGCTGCGCTCCGCCAAGTTGCAGAAAGATAAATTGGGCGATACCGCCGGGGCCGTGAAAACGTACGAATTTTTTCTGAAGCGCTTTCGACGCTCTTCACAAAGGCGGGAAGCGCAGGAAGGCCTGGCGGAGCTCGCACTTTCGCAGTCTGAGGAAAAAAAATCATCGCCAGCGAGTGTTGTTCCAGCCGCCGCTTCCGCACAAGCAAATGCCAGCCCCGCGGTGCGCGAAGTAATTGAGGAAGATCGTTCGGCGCCAGAGGTCGCAGCGCCATTAGACTTAGCGAAGGTAGCCCGCGTTCGGAGTATTTGCGCCACTGCCAACGACGAAGCCACCCGCGTGATCATCGATCTTCAAGGCTCGGTGCAGTATGCCTCCGGTCGCATCTCTAATCCCGACCGAATTTTTTTTGATCTGCATGCCGCGCGTTTAACACCAGAAGTGGCGCACGGCAACATTAAAGTAGAGGGGAATCTCTTGACCGGGGTGCGCGTTGCGCAGAATCATGTAGACGTTGTGCGCGTGGTCTTGGATGTACGCGACGTAAAGGATTACACCGCATCCCTGACCGACAATCGACTTCTGATAGACCTCTATGGAAATTCAGCATCGTCATCGCAGGTGCGCACGGCGAAATCGAAAGCGCCTCTGCAACCATCGCCTTCAGAAGATGCCGGAAACAATGCTGCAGATACTTCACGCGACAACTCCGCTTTACAGAGCGTCGCGGCAAAAAGCATAGCAGTCGTATCGAACACTACCGCTGCGGAGACTTCGCCGAATCCATCATCCGTTGTGGACGGCGGTGAGATCGCATCGTCCAACACAAAACCTAGTTCTAAGCCGATGCGAGCCACAAACAAAGGCACCAAGCCAGACCTCATACAGCCATCCACCGCTCCGCTGCCCACGCACGATGGCCAGTCAACGCTCACGCGGGCTCTGGGCTTGAAAATTGGCCGCATCGTGATCGATCCAGGGCACGGCGGACATGACACCGGTACGGTTGGTCCAACCGGGCTAATGGAAAAAGACCTTTGCCTGGATGTTGCGCTGCGTCTCAGCAAGATCATTCAGCAGAAGCTGCCGGGCGCTGACGTAGTGCTTACGCGCACGGACGACACTTTCGTTCCCCTCGAAGAACGCACCAACATGGCCAACGAGGCCAAGGCTGATCTGTTTATCTCCATTCATGCGAATTCGAGCCAGGACCACGCCGCGCGCGGGTTTGAAACCTATTATTTGAACCTAAGAGGCACGCCAGAAGCCATGGAAGTGGCGGCTCGAGAAAATTCCGTGTCCCAGGGCGGCATTCATAACCTGGAAGATATGGTTAAAAAGATCGCTCGCAACGAAAAAAGCGGCGAATCAAAGGAATTTGCCGAAGACATCCAAAATTCGCTTTCCCAGCGTATCCAGAAAATGAATAAACCAGTCAAAAATCGCGGCGTGCGCAAAGCACCATTTGTGGTTTTAATTGGCGCGGATATGCCTTCGATCCTGACGGAAATTTCGTTTCTCAGCAATGCCGCGGACGAACAACTTCTGAAAAAACCGGAACACCGCCAACGTCTTGCCGAAGGTCTTTACCAGGGCGTGGCCAGCTATCTACACAGCCTCAATAGCGTTACGATGAACGTCTCAGCGAAGCATGCATCTCACCGGACCACCACCGCCTCAGTTGAACAATCAAGGAACCCGCAGTAGTCTGTCAGCATCTATTAAATAGGGCTATATGCGGCTACGTTCACTGTTGGTTTTCAGTCTGTTTATTGCACCAGGTGTGTTCGCGCAGGACTTGCCTGCGCGCCTGGGCAGATGGACGGCGACAAGTCCCGTCAAAACCATTTCCGTGCCTGCTTCAAACACCGAGGTTTTTGTTGAGGCTGGGCTGGTCGGCAGTGAATGCCGCGAATATTCGAGCGGTGGGTCCACCATCCGGATGGCGGCTTATCGCTTCCACGATTCGAGCGGCGCGTATCAGGGCTTCACTCATCTTTTTAAACCAGAAATGGCGGGGCGCGGTTCGGATAGTACGGTTCTTGTGGGTACAGATCGTCTGTTCTTGGTTGGAAGCACGGTGCTGGTTGCGGAGAACGGAAATACACTCAGCGCAGAAGAAATTAACAGCGTTCAGCGGCAATTTCGTGCAAAGGCCGATCCGACGCCTCCTCCCCCGATACGTGATTATCTGCCGACGGAGGGACGAATCGCGGGATCGGAAAGATATGCGCTTGGTGCGGCGGCATTTCGCAGCGCCGCCACCTCTCTAGACCGTGCTGGATTCTCCGGGCTTGCTAATGACGTGGGCTTTTCCTCCGGCGCAGAAGCAATGTTCGCTCGGTATCGCACCTTGAAGAACGACGCGGTTTTGCTGCTCATCATCTATCCCACTCCGCAGTTGGCAGGGTTGCATTGGAAGCATCTAGAGCGGGGGTTGCAGGGCGTCGGCACGCGAGGGGAGACGAGTATCGAACGCAAAGGCTCCTTGCTGGCGATCGCGCTATCGCCTTCTACCGGGGCTTTTGCCGAAGCGCTGCGCAGCACGGTAAATTATGAAACACAGGTAACCTGGAACGAGCCTTCGCACACCGTCACCGATCCTCCCATAACCACGGTGCTGGCAAAAATCATCATCTCTACCGGCGTATTCATGCTGGTGGCGATCGTGTTTGGCGTGGCCTTCGGCGGAGTTCGAGTTATTACAAAGATGTTATTCCCAGGTAAAATCTTCGATCGGCCCGAACAAATGGATGTGCTGCAGCTTGGCTTATCCGGCAAAAGAATCAATTCTGGCGACTTTCGTTAATCCCCGCTAAGTAACGGATTTGGTTTCCCCTACATCCAACCCTACCGAAGCACGTATAGGACTGCTTGGCGACATCTCGAAGGGGTAGTAATATATTGTGTTGCCTAAACGGGAACACCACCTGACCATGCCTGGCCATCATTCAGCAACATTTTTACGGGTAGCCGTATGTCAAAGCAGGGCTCCGATTGTGTTGGCGCTGTTTTGGGCGCCACTCCTGGCGACTGCCCTGCTCTTTTCCGGCTGCCAGAAAAGCGCCGCGAACAATGCAGCCAACCCGGGCATGCAAGCCATGCCGGTGCAGGTGCAGGTTGCGCAATCACAACGAATCCCTGACGCTACGGAGTACTTAGCGATATTAAAGTCGCGCCACTCCGCAACCATTAATCCGCAAGTGGATGGACAAATTACAAAGATCTTCGTCAAGTCGGGCGATCACGTAAGCGCAGGCACTCCGCTTTTGCAAATCGATCCACTTAAACAGCAAGCGACGGTGAGCAGCCAGGAAGCCAGTCGCGTCGCGCAACAGGCAAATGTACGCTATGCGCAAACGCAACTGGAACGCGAACGCAAACTGTATGAAGCGGGGGTGGTCAGCAAGCAGGAATTTGACAACGCACAGACCAACTATGATGCTGCTGTGGCGCAACTCCAGTCGCTTTCGGAACAGGTCAATCAGCAGCAAGTGCAGTTACGCTATTACCGCGTGCCCGCGCCAATGGCAGGCATCGTGGGCGACATCCCCGTCCGTGTGGGCGATCGCGTGACCGTCACGACGTTACTTACCACCGTCGATGAGCCTGGCGCGCTGGAAGCCTACATCTATGTGCCTGCGGACCGCGGCAAGGATTTGAAGTCAGGCCTGCCGGTGCACTTACTCGATAACGAGCGGAACGCAATCGGCGATACGCGTATTTCGTTCGTCTCCCCGCAAGTGGATACGGAAACACAAACGGTGCTGGCGAAAGCATCCGTGCAGAATCCCAAAGGGCAGTTTCGCGTCGCGCAGCAGGTTCGCGCGCAGGTAGTTTGGAGTACGCACGAAGGCCCGGTGATACCAATTCTCTCTGTCTCGCGTATTAATGGGCAGGTGTTCGCTTTCGTCGCGGTGAATGAAGGTAAAGGGTCCGTGGCGCGCCAGAGGCGCCTCAAGGTTTCTGACACCGTTGGCAACAACTACGCTGTGCTGGAAGGCCTCAAACCAGGCGACCACATCATTGTTTCGGGCACCCAATTCCTGCAGGACGGAATGCCAGTGGCGGAACTTATTCAGAACACCAACAGCAATGCGCCGAGCTCTGGCAGCAGCGCGCCAGCGAATTAGCTAACCATTAAACAATTAAGATGACGATCGTTTTCCCAATTTCAAGCAAGGCGGACCCTGCGATTGTTCGTTGATTTCTTTATTCGCCGGCCCATCTTCGCGACGGTCTGTGCCTTGCTGATTATTCTTGGCGGCGCAATCTCTATCCCGTCATTGCCGATCGCGCAATTTCCGAACCTCGCGCCCCCACAAGTAGTGGTCAGTTCCTTTTATATAGGCGCGAACGCGCAGACCGTGGAGTCCGCTGTCACCATTCCCCTGGAACAAACGATCAATGGCGTACCAGGGATGAAGTACATCACCTCGACGAGCGGCAATGATGGAAGCAGCCAGATTACCATAACCTTCGACGTCACACGCGACGTCGATCTTGCCTCCGTCGACGTGCAGAATCGCGTTAATCAAGGTCTGGGCCGCCTGCCGAACCAGGTCAAGAACACGGGCGTCATCATTACCAAACAAACCAGCGGATTTCTCTTCGGTGCGGGCGTGTACGCCGACGGCGGCCAGTACGACAGCCTTTTCCTTAGCAATTATCTCGATATCTACGTGAAGGACGCCATCAAACGCGTCCCTGGCGTCGGTGAGGTTTTCATTTTCGGTGAACGCAAGTATGCCATGCGGCTGTGGCTCGATCCTCCACGCATGGCGCAGCGCGGCTTGACAGCTACGAACGTTTTAAACGCTTTGCAAGAACAGAACGTGCAAGTGGCTGCTGGGCAAATTGGGGTGGCGCCCATACCGGCCGGGCAAAGCTTTCAGATTAGCGTGCGTGCCATTGGCAGGCTCAGCGAGCCGTCGGAATTTGAAAATATTATTTTGAAAACTGGCACAGATGGTACGCTCGTCAGAATCAAGGACGTAGGGCGGGCCGAGTTGGGGGCCGAAACTTATGGCTCCATTCTCCGCTATAACGGCCACGACGCGGTGGGTATGGGCGTCACGCAACTTCCTGGCGCGAATGCTTTGGATGTGGATAGAGCCGCCAAGGCGGAGTTGCTACGCCTCGCCAAAACGTTTCCCCCGGGCCTGAAGTACGCGGTAGCGTTCGACACGACGTCGGTGATCGGTGAGTCCATCCGGGATGTGCTGATCACGTTGTTGCAAGCCATCGTGCTTGTCGTGTTTGTGATTTTTATTTTCTTGCAGGAGTGGCGAAGCACCCTGATTCCGGCGATCACCATTCCGGTATCGCTGATCGGCACCTTCATTTTCGTCAAACTTCTGGGGTTTTCGATAAACACATTGACTCTTTTCGGAATCACGCTGGCCACCGGGCTGGTCGTGGATGACGCCATCGTGGTCATCGAGAACGTCGAGCGTCACATCGCCGAAGGCATTACCGAGCCGCACAACGCTGCTTCGGTAGCCATGAAGGAAGTCGCTGGCGCGGTCATCGCGACATCGCTGGTGCTTGTTTCGGTATTTGTGCCGGTTGCGCTTTTCCCAGGCACCACCGGCATTCTCTTCCGGCAGTTTGCGCTGACCATTGCCTTTTCAGTAGCCATCTCCGCGTTTAATGCTCTTACGCTGACGCCTGCGCTGTCCGCCCTGCTGCTGGGTCATCATCGCGAGCGCGCTCAAGGCCGGTTCTTTCGGGCGTTCAATCGGGTCGTGGAATCAGGAACTAATTTTTATCGGCGCACACTACGCCGTACCATCAACTGGCGTTTCGCTGCTCTGGCCGCATTTGCTGCCACACTGGCGTTGACCTACTGGATTTACCAGAGCGTTCCACGAGCTTTTATTCCAGAAGACGATGAGGGCTATCTGATCTTCATCGTCCAATCGCCGCAGGGGGCATCGCTGGAATACACACGGGACATCTGCGCGAGAGTGGAACAAGCTCTGACGAGCGTTCCAGAAATCAATGGCGCCTTCAGCATAGCCGGCTTCAGCTTTTCAGGCAGCGCGCCGAATCGCGGCATGATCTTCGCTAACTTGAAACCTTTCGAACAGCGCAAAGGGAAGCAACATTCCTCCGCAGCTGTCATTCAGCGCATCCGTGGACAGATGTTCGCTATTCCCGGCGCCCTGGTGATTCCTTTCAATCCGCCTGCGGTGCAAGGCCTCGGAGCTTTCGGCGGCTTCCAATTTGAATTAGAAGATTTGGGCCGTAATTCTTTACAAGCTCTCGCTGACACGGCGAATCAGCTGGTGGCTCAAGGGAATAGCAGCAAGGGTCTCACCGGTTTGTTCACTAGTTTTACTGCTAATGATCCGCAGTATCTGGTGCGCGTTGACCGGGAAAAGGCGAAAAGCTTGCAAGTGCCGCTAAGCCAGATTACGGACGCTTTGCAGGTTTACATGGGCTCGGTGTACGTGAACGACTTCGATTTCAACAATCGTTCGTATCGCGTTTATGTACAAGCCGACGGCAAATTCCGCACGCAGGCGAAAGACATCGCGCAGTATTACTTGCGCTCAGACCTCGGGAAGATGATTCCGCTCGACAACCTCGTGACGATCGAGCAGTCGGCAAATCCGCAGGTCATCAGCCACTACAACCTATTTCGCTCGGCGGAGATCAACGGCTCCGCGGCGCCGGGACGCAGCTCCGGCGAAGGCATTGCCGACATGCAGGCGCTGGCCAAGAAAGTACTGCCGAACGGTATGACCTACGAATGGAGCGGGCTGTCGGTTGAAGAATTGGAATCGGCGGGAAAGGCCGTAATTCTTTTCGCGCTGGGGCTGGTGGTGGTGTATTTGACGCTGGCCGCGCAGTACGAAAGCTTTGTGCTGCCCTTCATCGTGCTGCTGGCGGTCCCGGTCGCCATTCTCGGCGCGGTCGGCGCGCAGTTCCTGCGAGGCCTTCAGAATGACGTGTACTGCCAGATCGGTCTCGTGATGCTCATTGGCCTCTCCAGCAAAAACGCCATCTTGATCGTCGAATTCGCAGAGCAGCTGCGCGAAAAAGGCATGTCAATCGTGGACGCGGCAATCGAGGCCGCCCGAATTCGTCTTCGGCCAATCTTAATGACCTCGCTGGCTTTCATTTTAGGTGTGGTGCCTTTGGTGCTCGCACGCGGCGCCGGCCGTGCAGGCCGCGTTTCCGTGGGCACCACCGTGTTCGGAGGCATGATCGCTGCTACTACGCTAAATCTGGTCTTTATTCCGGTGCTGTATGTTTTGGTCAAGAGCGTCGTGCCGGGTCGTAAATCGCATTTGGCCGCCGCGCCAGATAGCATTGCTACCGCGGACTTTAAAAATTGATTTTAGGTAATTTAGTGTAATTAGGTCTCATTTATTCGACTGAGCAGTGAAGTACTGATCCAAACTTGCTGTAACTTCAGCGATACCCCGCTGCACATTGCGATCAAGCGCCGCGACCATCGCCGCCACATCCTTACCGTTCACCGGCTCGTCATGCGAATAATAGTGGGTCCATACCGTCGAGCCGCTCCTTAGATCCCGAAGTTCCCACTCTGCCGTGACTCTGGCGATCAATGGGCTGCCGCTCACTTCCTTAAAGTCATAAAGGTGACCCCGCAGAACAAAATCTCCCTGCGCATTGCTACGCTGCGAATGAACATCCTGGTAGCGGCCGGAAGCGCGTAATTCCCGCAGTAGAACTTCTTGCATCATCTCTACCGGCGGCTCAGCCCAACGCTGATAAGCATACGTCCCCATCTCGCCCGGACCTGCGCTGTAAACGATGCGGTCTTCGCGGTAGAGATGGGAGGTGACTAACGGACCCAGAGCCAACGCCACGGACGCGGAGGCGGTTGGCGCCGCGGAAGACTTCACGTCCGCAGGCACGGTGAGTTGATAATATTTTATCGGGCGCGACGCACCGCAGCCGCTTAAGATTGCCGCGGATAATGCCAGCAGGATAAGGGCGCCTTGCCTGCCCCTCACAAGCGGTCTGTTTTCGCGCGTGGCAAGCTTGGCGTCGCGCTTTCGCCGCACGAAGTACCCGGCCGCAGTTTTCATCGTGGTTCCCCTGTCTTGTGCTCGCGCGGATTATTGGCGCGGATCAAGGTATATGGACGCGTTTTGATGGTTTCCGTAAATTCCTTCAGGTTTTCTGTCACGTGACGCATATTTTCCAGGAGCTCGTCGATATTCTCAGCATTAACCTCCAGCGTTTGGTTAAGCCGGCCCGTCAATTCCGTCGCGCTCGCCAAGGTCTTGCGTAGTTGGATGACCGCTTGGCGAACATCCGCGCGATTGTCCCCGATCATTGCGTCCACATGATCCAACGCCTTATTTGCTTGCTCGGAAGTCTTGCGTAGATCCTGAATCAACGGTTCCAACTTCTGGCTGTCGACATGCAACTGTTGAAGCGTGGCTTTTATTTGCGGCCGATTCTCTGCGATCATGCTGTTCGCACCCCGCAACGTTCCCGCCAGATTGGTCCGGTTCTGAGCGCTCAGTACATCGTTGACACGCTCGACCGTCAATTTCAATTCCATGGCCCGATCGTTCAGCGTGTGGAGAAGTTGCTGCGCTTGCGGTGCGATATTGTTGATTTGTTCTGTAATCGCGCTAAAATCGACATACTTGTCGGAAGGCAGCACAGCGCCGTACGGAGCCACTGCAGCCTGCGGGCTTCCAGGAAGAATCTCCAGATGATTGTCGCCAAGCGGGCTTATGCTCATAATCCTCACGTGACTGTCGGTCTTCACCGGCAGGTCGGATTGTACGCTCAGCGTCACGTCGATCCGGCCGGGATTCTGGGGATCGATGCGCAAATGCTCGACGCGCCCGACTTTCGGTCCACCGGCATAACGCACGGTAGAGCCGCGCTCAAGGCCTCCCGCGAATGAAAAATAGGAGTGATAGATTTTCGCGCTGCGCCCAAAGGCCCCGCTGATCGCGAATACCGTAGCCACCAGCACGGCCCCAGCAATCAGCACAAACAATCCGACAAGTGCTTGTTCGCGTTTTGGTTCCATCAGGTTTCCCCGTTTCCTGCCGCTCAGGCCCGGCGGCGATGATCCGTGGTCAGCATCTGTAGATAGTCAAGCTCCCGCGCCGCCTCGGGTTCTGCGATGCGGTCAAGAAACTGTCGTAAGCGCGGGTGCACGCTGTTGCGCATCTCTTCTGTCGTGCCAATGGCGGCTACATTTCCTTTGTCAATCAGTACCAGGCGATCCGCGATGGAGAACGCACTCGCTAACTCGTGCGTCACCACGATAATCGTCATGTGAAACGCCCGCTTTAATTCCAGGATTAGCTGGTCGATTCCCGCCGCAATAATTGGGTCCAACCCGGCCGACGGCTCATCGAAAAAAAGAATTTCCGGATCCATGGCCAGCGCCCTGGCCACGGCCGCGCGCTTCTTCATTCCCCCACTTAACTGCGAGGGCATGTAATCCTCAAAGCCTGCCAGCCCAACTTGTTCCAGCTTCAACCGCAGCATGATTCCGATCGTACTGTCTTCCAACTTTGTATGCTCACGGAGGGGAAGCGCTACGTTCTCGCCCACCGTCATGGAGCCGAACAACGCACCGCCCTGGAACGACATTCCCAGTTTGCGCCGAATTTCGTCCATTTCCGCGGGCGACACTTTGGCAATGTCTTTACCTTTTATCAGGATTTGGCCGGATGTTGGCTTTTCTAGGCCAACCAGCGTTCGCAGCAGAGTGCTTTTGCCGGATCCGGAGCCCCCCAAGATCACCATCGTCTCGCCACGCATCACGTCAAAGCTCACGCCGTGCAGAATCTCGCGCTCTCCGAAACTAACGCGCAGATCTCGCAATGAGATCATGGCCTCCGGCGCCAGGTTTTCTGTTTCGTGCGGCATCTGCAGTTTCCCCGATCTTAATCACTAATAAAAAAGAACATGGTGGTAAAAATTAAATCCACCACTACCACCAGAAAAATGGACATGACCACCGCTCGCGTCGTGGAGCGCCCAACTTGTTCGGCACCGGCACCCGTTGCGAGCCCCTCATGACAACCGACCGCCGTGATCGTCACGCCAAACATGACGCTCTTAATGAGCCCGCTCACAATGTCGCGTAAAAACAGCGCATCGATGGAGGCCTGAATGTAGCGCCCCCAGGTGAAATCCGCCTGGGCCACGCCAAAAAGCGCTCCACCCAAGATGCCCATCGAGTTTGCCCATATCGTCAGGCACGGAAGCATCACGATCATCGCCAAGAATTTAGGCGTCACCAGAAATTGGATGGGATTGATGGCCATCGTTTCCAGCGCATCGATTTCCTCGGTCACCTTCATGGTTCCAATTTCTGCGGCAAAAGCTGATCCTGACCGCCCAATCACGACTATCGCGGTAATAAGCGGTCCCAGCTCGCGCGTCATGGAAATGGCCACTGCGCTGGCCACGAAATTGATGGCGCCGAATTTGCGCAACTCATACGCGCTCTGCAACGCCAGAATCAAGCCGATGAAAAACGTAATAAGCGAAAGAATTGGCAGCGCACGGACTCCTACATCCAGTGCTTGTGATACCGCGCGTTGCAGTCGTAGGGGTCTGCCGCGGAAAGGAGCAACAAATGTGTAATACGCGGCCCGGCCACCCAATTCCGCCAGAGAACCTAGGTACGCTAGGCCACCTGTAACGTTCGCCCCGATTTCGGTAGCAATTTCCAAGGGTTCCCCGGAATGCGACTTTAGCAAACAGCCGTTACGAACCTAACGCTTGTTCTTCATCCTCGTACACCTCGAATATTTTTAACAACCGCGATAGCTGTAGAACTTCGCGCGCCGAAGGGCTCAGTCCAAACAGACTGAATCGCAATCCCATATCGCGCGAAGCCTTCAGACCTTCCACCAACGATGCCACGCCGGAGCTATCGATGTATCTCACGCCGGTCAAATTCATGATTACGCGCGGCGTTTTATTTTCGCGCAACTCTTTCAGCAGGGTCTTGCGTACTTCAGGTGAGTTAGCCAGGTCGATGTGTCCTGTGACATCGAAAATCGTGATGTTGTCCAAACGCCGGGTAGATATCTGCACAGGTACACTCCTTCAGTGGGTTGCCGCGGCTCGCGGATTCGCAAATTTAACCAATCGAAGCTGATTCGTTCCGCGGACTCGGCTATGCTCCATAATGTCCACGCTATCCCGGATGAAGTGTAGCCCCAGACCGCCGGGCTTAACTTCGTCCAGACACCGCTCCTTCAGTTTCTTATGATCGAATGCCACACCGCGGTCCAAAAGTAGGATCTCCAGCCCTTCTCTGCGCTTGCCCGCTGCTTGGTGATACACCCGTCCGCAACAGACCTGAATAATTCGATCGGGACGGTTGCCGTAAGCATGCCGAATAACGTTTGCCAAAGCTTCATCGACTGCGCGCGTCACGGAACGGCATTCAGCGGGGGAAAACCCGAATATCTCTGATAAGCGCTCGATGGCTCCGCGAACCACGCTGAGTAATTGCGGATTGCTCACCAACATAAGGTCTACAAGAGAGTTGCTGCGGCGCTTCACAGGTCGCACTCCTACAGATTTCACGTGCCCACTCTTTCTTGCGAGCAGAACCATTCCCAATTCCTTACTTACCGCAACCCTGTCCATACCACTCGACGCGGGTTGCGCCGCGCAACCGCCTAGGAGTAGCGAGACACAATCAAGGATTAAAGCGGAAAAGTCAATGCGGTAGGCTAGCAGAACAGGCGAGTCCTGCTCAATCTATTTCGAGGCCATCACTGGCTGGAGAATGATTAGTACGAGAGGAATTCCTAGAGACAAGTTTAAGCTGGCGGCGGGATATGAGGATGCGTTAGGCCACGTGAAGGAAGCCTACATTGCTGCTACGCGAGATTGGGTACTCAGCAGAGAGTGTCCCCTGTGCGGCTCACGACTGAAACAAAGACGGTCGGGCAGACGCCGATGGTTTGCTGGGAATTCCGCTCAAGAATCAGGGTTTCGGGATCAAGAGAGCCACGACGTTAACTCCGAGTGCCTTTGCGATTGCACGGAGAGTGTCAAGGCGAGGATTGAAGGTGTGACCGTTTTCCAGGCGCCAGATTGTGTGCGTTGTGACCCCTACCCGATGGGCCAAGTCCTCCTGAGTTATTCCCGATTTCGTGCGCAGGCGGCGGAGTATCGCACCCTCTGGCGAAGATTTGTTCTTGGCTGCCCTCATATCAGAATCCCAGAAAGTATGTTGAGGCTGGCGAAGTGGTACAGGATCAGCAGCTCCTGACATTCTCCAATCTTGAACAAAGGTGCGCTATACCAGAAAGGACAGTTCCTGGTGAGTACGATCACGTCTGCGGCTCGTTTCGGAATATTTCTTTTTGAGACCTCTGTTCCATACTTGGCACACCATGCCATATTGTTACAGACTCCGTAAATGTTTATAAGGATTGCAGTATTAATGACTTGACATAAATAATGTATTGGAATAATGAATAATCCCCCTCGCCCGTTTAGTTCTGACACACTGACTGTCCATCCCCCTATTACCCGCTGCATCAGTCGACGCTGGCGGCGGGCTCTACATAACTTTCTTATGGACTTTTGTGATTTAATTGTCAGCATGGAACAGGCTGAAATTAGTCCGCGCCCGGTGGTTGGAGCGATCGTCGTGGTGAGCGGCCTCGCTGTGTCATTCCTGCTGTGGCTGCTGTACGTGCATCATGCTTCGGCTGATTTCGCCGGGCGCTGGATGTTTCTGCCGGCCCTCAACGCGCTTCTGAACGGACTGTGCGCGATTGCGCTCTGCGTGGGATTGTATTTCATCAAGCATCACAACAGGGAAGCGCATCGCACGAGCATGCTGTTAGCCTTCGCGTTCTCTTCCGTTTTTCTCGTCAGCTACATCGTGAACCACGCGCTGCACGGCGACACGATTTTCCCCGGCCACGGCCCGGTGCGCACGCTGTACCTTTCCATTTTAGCTAGCCACGTAATTCTTTCCATCGTCGCGCTGCCAATGGTGCTCACGACGTTCTTTTTCTCGCTGACGGGCCGGTTCGCGATGCACCGTCGAATCGCACGCTTGACGTTCCCCGTTTGGCTCTACGTTTCGATCACCGGCGTGGTGGTTTTCGTGTTCCTCAAGGCGTATGTGTACTAGACCCCGTATTGATCCGGTCTGATTTGGAAGTGATTCTAAGCGAGACCTGATTCGCGCCATGACTGTCGAGTGGCCGGGCGCCATTGCTGGCGCCCAGCCCTCTAAGAACCGGACTTGAAGGTTTCCCGTCATCCGACCATCCGCCCAGAACCCCACAAAATTAGCCTACCTGGTTAAACCGCAAGCCTTTGTGTGGGGAAAAAGCTTAGGCCCCGAGATCGCCGCGCTTTGCGATCGCGGTGATGCGATCGGCTGCGCGGTATGCCAAGGCCTGAATTGTCATGGTGGGCTGACCGCGGCTGGAAGTGACGAGACTGCTACCATCGCACAAGAACAGGTTCTTTATATCATGCGTGCGGTGGTCCGGATTTATGACGGAAGTTTTCGGATCGTTGCCCATGCGGCAAGTCCCAAGCAGGTGCACGGAAAATTCCTTTTCCTTAATCGGACGCTTCCATATTTTTTGCGCGCCCGCAGCATGGAGAAGTTCGAGAGCGCGGGCGTTAAGCCAGTTCGCGAGCTTTAAATCATCGGGATGATCCTTGTAGGTCATGCGCAGCGCAGGTAGCCCCCAAGCATCCTTAAGGTCGGGGTCGAGAGAGAAGCTGTTCGTTTCCACCGGCAGCGACGTGCCTGCGGAATGAACTACCATGGTACGAGTGAAATTATGGCTAAGGGCGGCTTTGAACTCCTTACCCCAGCGCGGCGTGTCCGGCGGGAGGCCTTCGAAAGCAAGAAAGATTGGCGTGCGATCAAATCGCGCATCTAGACCGCCACCGCCGTAGAAGCCAACCTTCTGCGGGTCGAGTTCATAGAAGTCATGGAGTACGCGGCTGACGGCGAAGCCCTTGTAATCATTCAGAGGATGGTCGAAGAGGCCTCTCGCGATAGCGTTGCTATTGAACATCAAATATTTGCCAACAAGGCCGGAGGCGTTGGCGAGACCGTCGGGAAACTGCTTGTTGGCGGAGAGCAAGAGCAGACGTGGGGTTTCCGCCCCGTTCGCGCAAACGACGACTGCCTTGGCTTTCTGTAGATGAGTATTCCGCTGTTTGTCGAAATAGACAGCCCCTGTGGCGCGGCCACTGCTGTCCATCTCTATGCGATGGACGTAGGAATCCGGCCGAATCTCGCAGCGGCCGGTGCGCTCGGCCATACGAATGACGGTGGCGAGAGAGCTGGACTTTGCGCCGACCTCGCAGCCGAAGCCCCAGCAAAAGCCGCAGTTAACGCATGCGCTGCGTCCGGGACGGGGCTGCGAAAGAATCGCCATCGGTGCGGGAAAGGGTGCCAGCCGAGCTTGCGCGCGGCGCGTTCGAAAATCACACCGGAAGATTTTACCGGGAGCGGGGGCATGGGATATGGCTTTAAACGCGGCGGATCGAACGGGCTCGAACCTGCCAAGCCTGAAACGCCAATCTCCCATTCCACTTTCGTGTAGTAGGGTTCGAGGTCGGCGTAGGTGATCGGCCAATCGGTGAAGCCCGTTCCTGGAATCGCGCCAACCTTGCTGCGCTCGACAAAATCAATTTCATGGAAGCGCCAATAGTTGGCGGTGAAGTGCACGCTGCGGCCACCAACGCATCGCCCATATGTGACAACGCGCTGCGATTTCGCCTTTTCCTCAGGAGTCTTGCGAAAAGTGCTGGGTTGGAGTTCGGGATGGTTGGTGAAAAGGTTCTCTTGGAGAACTTTGACTTCATCGTGGACAAAGTCCGATTCCTTGAGGTACGGCCCTTGTTCGAGAACCACGACGCGGAAACCGTTTGTGGAAAGCTCCTTAGCAAAGACACCCCCGGCAGCACCGGAACCGATGATGACGAAATCCACCTCGTCGGAGGTCTTGTATTTGAGCGGGCCGGGGGTCATTTGTTTTCCGGGTCTGCGGCAGCCGGTTGCCAGCCGGGATAGTCCTTGTCGTAGTAGCCGAACGGTGGGTGGAACACGTGCTCACGCTCGCGACCGATAACTCGCCACCCGACACCGTCGCGGTTGCCGCGGAGATCGGAATCGGGATCAATCAGAAAGCCAGCGATGGTGTGCTGGCGGAGCTTTTCGAAGAAATTCTGTGCAAGGGGCCGAGGCCTGAAGGGCCGGTCATTGGGCGCCGCGTTCTCGTTAAGGGAGCGAAGGATTTCGTCTTGCTGCTCTGTAGTTGCAAGCGAGAATTTTTCGACACTGGGAAACCTTTCGCGGGCTATGGTTTGCAGTTCAGCCATTCCCTCGATGTAAAGCCTCCGGTCATCACTCGCGAAGGTAGCGAGTGCGCGATCGATGAAATAAACGACTCCGGCCTCGCGAGCACCAGGCGTTTCGTCGGTGGGAATGATACGGGCGGCGACGGCGTCGACTTCCTCGGCCAGCCCTGGAGTGAAGAAGTCGAATCTTGGCGGAGCGGCCGACTGCGCCGAATTATGCGCGTGTTGCGCGGCTGCAAGGGCGGCAGGCCAGTGGGTAGCAATCCAAGTGGCGGAGAAACTGTTGACACTATGGAAGAGAAATCGCCGCCGAGAAAGAGCGTCTTGCACGTGATAGGCCTTTGAACGGTGGGAGAACTGTATGACCTAGGCTAAGAAGGGTCAAGCGAAAAGAGACCCGGATAGACTGTCAGCGGGTGCTCGACAATCCCAGCAGACCCGATTCGCGCCATTCCGGTTGGCCGACCACTCACCGTAACCAGCTTGCAAGAGAAACCCTGGTTGCTCTTTCCTCGATGATCTGAAGAAGAATATAACTTTCTTTGCAAGCAGTTCGCCTGTTTTACGGCAGCCAAATGGCTGCCTTGGGGTTTCCGATGTACGGCTATTGTGGTGCCAGTGATCGGACTTAGTCTCCTAACGCAGGTGCCGGAATGCGGGGCTGGTCTTAAATCGCTGGGGAAATTTCTCTTCATAGGATGACAGGCCGGGACAAATCAGACGTCTGTGGGCGAAGGAAAAGCCAAACTTCTCCATTTCCTGTTCGGCTTTCTCCGCAGACCAGCCCTCATGGGCCATACGGTAGGATGCAATCATCATTCCCGTGCGGTCGTCACCCAAACGGCAGTGGACGAAAATCTTTTTACCCGGATTCTTCCGCAACAATGTAAGGAATTGCGCGAATATTTTATCTTTTGGAAACCAGCAATGCCAGGGTAGTGCCACGTACTGCATCCCGAGATGTGTCACGATCTTGCGCTCCTTATCGCGCGACCCACGCAGGTCTACCACCATGTTGACGCCCATCTCTGCCAGGATGCCAAATCCTCTTTTTGAGGGCTGACCGCCGTGGTATAGGGTTGCAGTAGCTTCGCCGAAGTTTGGCAGGTTCTTGCGCATCACTTTGTTTAGGCTTGACTGTTGGGCGGGCGAAGAAAAGTTTGCCTCCTGATACACATCCGCAGGGGTAGATAACGTGGTCGCGAGGAAGGCGAGGATTGCAAAACAGCCGCTGGTACGAGTTATGCCGCTCCGAACTCGTAATTTTCTCGGTCCGACCATTCGCGCCGCAATCCCCAACAATTATGACGATATTCTGACACACCTGAAAACCGTAAGGAAAATGAAGCGCTTGTTTTCTCGTCGACCGCGCGGTTATCCCCCGTTTCTTCTTGAGAAGTGAGTCATCTCTAACGACGACGGCTGTGTCAAGAGTTTTTTTCTTCTGTTTTTTGCTTTCTCCGAGCACACCTCTGTCTGGTCGCAGGTGCGCGATTTTGTTCGACGAATTGTTCATCAATCCGGTGTTGCCCACCAACCATCTCTTCGATCACTGTGGACCATGAGGAGTAATTCGAACTCCCTCCCCTTCAGGGAGGCGGGTAGCCTAATCAGTTTCGCAGTCACTGCATTTCGCAGGACTATGACCCACTTCTGGCATCCCCGCACGGGCACCACTGCTGTTCTGCCGCATTTGGCCGCGGCGACAGAATTCTTCGTATTTGATCTCGTCGCGCAACATGATCCACAGTCGGATCCCGAGTTTGCGAGCTGCTTATTCTGTTGTCTCCGCTTGCGCTCGCGCATTTCAAGAGCGTCAAGATCGGCTGCTACGACGGAGTGATTCAACTGGAGGAGTAACCGTGCTGTTAAAAAATGACGTTAGATTTCCTTCCAACGCGAAGAATCCGGGTCATACGGCTCCCGCGAGGTGCAATTGAAGGTACTGAGATCGCGGGGTGTCGTACAGCGCCACGAACACGAGGTCAAGTTCTGCAGAATTGTTCCAGCGGTGATGCAAGTCTAGCGGGACCGGAATTGATATTCGGCTGTCACGCGTGCAAAATTCGTCTCAACACGCACAATCAGTTCTTGGATGCGAACCGAGCGATCAGTTATGACATCTGTACTTTTGCGACTTTGATGCATATTATCCCATCCGCGCCTCATCCCCGCGGACTCTCGGTAACCGAAGGAGAATCTGTGAAAGCCAGCCCAATTAGCGTTTGCATCCGTCTCTTGGTCATTCTTGGCGTGTTGCTGTTGTGCGGAAATTATTCCCCCGCCCAGCAAGTTCAAGAAATTTTCGAGGTCAAACACGATGAGTCGCCTGCGTTGCGAGATATTCCGCCGGCTCCGCAAATAGCCGGCACTCGAAATGAGAGGGAGAATCCCCGCCTCCCTCATCCGCCTGGTCCCAACCAAATCGACACGGTTGTCCAGAGTTCCCCGTTTGCCCCGCTCGCCCTGGCAGCCCCAAGCCCGGGACTCAATTTCGACGGAGTTGGCATAGGCTTCGGATCGTACGTGGTTTGTTGTGCTCCTCCCGATACCAATGGCTCTGTCGGTCCCAACCACTACGTGCAGCTCGTCAACCTGGATCTTGCGGTGTTCAACAAGAGTGGGGCTCTGCTTCATGGGCCGGTACCAATTAATACCATTTGGTCGCTCTTCGGGGGAGGCTGCCAGAACAACAATGATGGCGATCCGATCGTCCTCTACGATAAGATCGCTGACCGCTGGCTAATTTCGCAGTTCTCTGTGACAACGATCCCTTACTTGCAATGTGTGGCCATCTCCACAACGCCCGACCCAACTGGCAGCTACTATCGTTATGCATTCAATTACGGGAATAATTTCCCCGACTATCCCAAGGTGGGGGTATGGCCCGACGCCTATTACTCGACCTTCAATATGTTTAATAGCGCGGGCACGGCCTTTTTGGGCGCGGACGTCTGCGCCTGGGATCGTTCCAAGATGCTGGTGGGCGCCGCCGCCACCCAGCAGTGCTTCCAACTCAGCCCTACGTGGGGCGGGCTTCTGCCATCAGATTTTGATGGGACGACGCCTCCTCCGTCAGGCTCGCCAAATTATTTAGTGGGTTTGGATGCCCCGGCCGCGTCAACCCTACTTCAATATTGGAAATTCCACGTGGACTGGACTACGCCAGCGAACACAACCTTTACCGGGCCGACGGCCCTAACCGTAGTAGGGTACACCAATTCTTGTAGCACTCTTGCACGTGGGGACTGCATACCCCAAGGAGGAGGGGGGACAAACCTTGAATCCTTGGCCGATCGGATTATGTATCGGTTCGCCTACCGCAACCTGGGCGACCACGAAGCGCTGGTGGTGAACCACACGATAGAAGTGGGTAGCGGAACAAGCCTGCACGCAGGCGTGCGCTGGTACGAGCTGCGCCCCGATGCAAGTCATAATCTGAGTGTCTTCCAACAAAGCACTTACGCGCCGGATGCGGATTGGCGCTGGATGGGCAGTGCCGCCATGGACAAGTCGGGCAACATAGCGATGGGCTATAGCGTTTCCAGTTCCTCCCTCTTTCCCCAAATTCATTTCACGGGGCGACTGGCGGGCGACCCCGCAGGATCAATGACCCAGGGCGAAAATATCATCATTAACGGTACAGGAGCACAAAACGGAGGGCTGGCCCGCTGGGGTGACTACAGCAGCATGAGTGTCGACCCTGTGGATGACTGCACCTTCTGGTACACAAATGAATATCTGAAAGCTTCCGGATCGTTTAACTGGAGCACGCGGATTGCGAGCTTCAAGTTTCCGAACTGCACGCCACCCGTTCCCGATTATTCGCTTTCGGCCACTCCTTCTTCACGAAGTGTCGTTCAAGGTGCCGGCACCAGCTACACGGTGACGGTGACGCCCTCGGGCGGCTTCACCGCCACGGTAACCTTCAGCGTATCTGGGCTGCCGGCTGGGGCGGCTGCCACATTCAACCCGACCTCTGTGGCTGGATCGGGTTCGAGCACCATGAGCGTGACCACGGCCACCACCACACCCACAGGCAGTTATCCTCTGACTATCACCGGCACAAGCGGAACCCTTACCCATACCACGCCAGTAACGTTGGTGGTAACAGCCGCGCCTACGCCAGACTTCTCGCTTTCGACGACCCCTTCGTCGGTGACAGTAACGGCTGGGTCCCCGGCTAGCTATACCGAAAACATCACCAGGGCGGGAGGATTTACGGGGTCGGTCTCGCTAAAGATTAGTGGTCTCCCGGCAGGGGCGGCTGGGACCTTCAGTCCCAATCCAGCCACCGGGGCGACCTCGGCTCTCACGGTCGCAACAAGCTCCACCACGCCGGCTGGTTCGTACGTCTTTACAGTCACCGGTACCAGCACCAACCCTGCTCTAACCCGGACTTCAACGGCAACGCTGGTTGTAACCGCCCCAACGGCTGGTAACTTCTCACTCTCGCCAACGCCCGCGTCGCGATCCATTCCCGTTGGGGCTCGAACCACTTACACCATCAACATCACCCGGACGGGAGGGTTCACAGGAGGCGTGACTTTGAGCGCCGCCGGCGTGCCCGCAGATGCGACGGCGACGTTCAGCCCGAACCCCGCGACAGGGGCATCTTCGACGCTCACAGTGGCCACGTCCGGCACCACCCCGGTGAAAACCTTTACCATAACCATCACGGGTACGAGCGGCACACGCAGCCATACGACCAACGTTTCGCTGACGGTCACTTCCGCGCCCTGCAACGGCAATTGCAACAACTAGCTGATCCTGGTTGTTATTTCCCGAAGCGCCCCGACCCGGAATTGGGGCGCTTTTTTTATGTCTGTGGTGTCGCGTGGGGCAAGGCACCGCAGGAGGTGCTGGCTAGGAAAATGCTATTCGAAGACCTCAAGGGAATTTCCTCTTGGGACATCGCACAATTGGTTCGCTTGAGATTCGAGAAAGAGTTGGGCTATCGTTTCGCCGCTGCCTACCCGATCTTCGATCGGGATGAGGGTAACAGGATCATGTATTACATGATTCATGCCTCCGATCACGAGGAGGCTCCAGCGCTGATGGTGCGCGCCGCTGAAATAGTTCTAGAAGATCGAAGGAAAGCCGAAACCAAATCGTGGTATGGCCCTGTTCCTTTTCGAACAGACCTACTTTTGAACCACCGCTATAAGTGTTGCTGGCTATAGTCTCCACGCCCGGAGGTTCCCATGAAACCAGGCATCATCACTCTCGCAGGTACAGTCAGAAAGGTAATTGATCGCTCCGTTCTCAATAAACCTCAGCAGGTCCAGATCTCCTTCGCTGGCGCTGATTATCTTTACGATGAGCTGCGAATCCCCAACATTCACAAGTGGGAAGGCGGCAAAGGAATCGAAGTAACGATACGACCCCGCTAACCAATTCCTCAGCGGCTAGCGCCGTGGAGAAAAGGCGCGACTCATGTCGGAGCTAAAGCTCCTCGACCCGCTGGAAAGCGGGAGGTGCCACACCTATTCTAGAGAGGAGGCTTGGCGGGTGGTTCCTGTGTTGCGGGTAGCCCAAGTTGGGGCGGCGGTGCAGGGGCCTCAGGAGCTGGCTGGCTCGACTTTGTAGAACGGAGTTCTTCAAATTCGGGCTTGGTCGCAAAGCGTTCGGGGAAGTGTTCCTCATATTCAGACAGACGCAGGCAAATCACGCGTCTGTGGGCGAACGAAAAACCGTACTTCGTCATCTCGTCCATAGCTTGCTTCGCAGTCCAGCCCTCTTCGGCCATGCGATAGGTAGCGATCATCATTCCGGTGCGATCATCACCTACACGGCAGTGAACGAAGATTTTCTTACCAGGGTTTTCCCGGATCAAGGTGAGAAAGTCCGCAAAAATTCTGTCCTTCGGGAAGGAGCACTGCCAATGCATGGGAACGTATTGCATGCCCAAACTGGTCACTTCCTTGCGTTCGCCGTCGCGATCTCCTCGCAGATCGACGACGATTTGGATGCCCATCTTGGCCAAGGCCTCGAAACCATGTTTGCGAGGCTGGGCCCCCCGGTAGAGCGTCGGAGTTACTTCGGCGAAGTCAGGGATTAGTTGTTTGCCGATGACTTCGGCGGGATTGTCCGCGGGGGGTTGCTGGGTTTCGGTTTGTTGTTGGGTGGGTGGTGGCGGTGGAGGGGAAGAATCTTGGAGAGCATTGGTTGGTGCCCACGTACTGGCGAGAAGAAAAGCTGCACTGGTAAGCGTCGCTGCATTCGTGGAGACCACCGCGAGAAGCAAAAACCGTGTAAAGCGCAGGATTGCCATACTCGCGATTATAGGGAGACCACGAGACGCCGACAAGGTTGCGTTCGCCAGCTGGATAACTCCTTCAATGCCCTAGCGGACTGATCGCTTGACCGTAACGGGCGGTTTTCTTGGTATCCATCCGAGTTTTACGCGTGGTTTCTTTTTAAATGACTCAACCAGCTCGTGTCGTCTCTGCGATCAGCCATATGTAGGGAACACTCCGCGGTGATACCTGTCGAAGCCTGATCGTGCAACGCCGCTAGGAGTCGCCGTCTACCACTTCAAAAATTTCGAAACGGCCTGCACAAATAGCTTCTGAAGAATTACGTCATTAGCCCTCCGTAAAACCACGCACGCAAATCTTGGGATAACAACGGTTATCTGTCTCGGCTATTCTTGGTTGTTAAAATAACCAGCAATTTATCAACGGCAACTATATTTACAGTGGAGGTACTATGCCCTCGGAGGAATTGCAAATTGATGCCCTGGCACCCAGATATGGCACACCAAAGACCTCGACCGGTTTCTGTCTGTACGGCGTGCGGCGCGGTATCTTTTTCCACCTATCTGATCGACAAGCAATGCCGTCAAGAAGTCCATGGAGGCCGGTGCGCCGGAAGGAACCTCGCAGCACCCAGAGTGACAGACTGGGAGCTTTGTACGTCGTGCCATGGCTCAGGAAAGACCGGCGAAGCTAAGTGCAATGAGTGCAGCGGCGCTGGATGGCAGTACGTTCGGGCCACGCCTTAATCTCTTTCCCCTAACACCATTCAGGCCATCCTACGTCACAGCAACGTGGGCCTTACAATGAACGTGTACGTAAAGAGTTTGGGTGAGTCTCAAGTGAGCGCGATGGACGTGCTGAGCGAAAAACTAAGAACTTGCAACGACCTTGCAACGTCAACGAAAGGACCGGTCAACTGAGACATGCAATGTGAACAATTTTAAAAAGATGTTGGAGCCGAGGGCGAGAGTTGAACTCGCGACCTGCCGATTACGAATCGGCTGCTCTACCACTGAGCTACCTCGGCTTTGCCTTGATTTTAGTGGGGTTTTGAAGCTTTCTCCCTATTTCTATGCCGATTTTCCATCCGCAGCTCTTGAAACATCATCGCGGCTGCTGACTTCTTTTCAAAGCTTACCATGATGCGCGGTCGCCGAAAACCTGGCACACCTTATTGTTGTTGCTGCTGCTTAGCATGAATGGCTTTCCCGTGACCGACGGTTTTTGGTGCTGAACTTTCGATAGCGTCCGGTGGTTTTTTTAATTGGATTTCAGACCGCCGACCTTTTACCCTTCGAAACTGTAGCGCAGGATGTTCCCGGCAGAACACGCCGTCCTACGCACCGGGTGGTCCCTGGGAGGTCTCTCCCCGACGAGAGTAGCGATTTCCAAATCTACTTTTCTGGGAGGCAGCATGACGCTCGAACAATTTTCTACACGCAGCGCGGTTATGATTGGATTGGGGGATGTGTTAGGTCCACAAATGGAAAAACTGCTCGCGCGCCAAGGATACACCGTTCACTCCCATCCTTATCTACCGACCCCCGATTGCTTAAAATTGATCAAGCGGCTCCGTCCGAATGTAGTGTGCTGCGGAGCTGAGCAGAAGCCTTGCGCGGACTTGCTCGACGCCGTCCAGAAGTATAGGCCCAACATCCCGGTGATTGTCGTCAGCAGGCGACCCACATCTACCGAGCGGCTCGATGCGGTGGAGTTAAAGCTTCGAATGTACGATCCGCCGCTGGAATCCAGGTCACTTCCGCTGAATTCTCGGGCCAACGCTTGAAATTTATGGGCCATTCGCAATGTAGCTATAGAAATTCGAGTACCGCGTCCTTCACCGTGAAAACGGATACATCACCCAACCAATTCCTAATCCAATCGCCAGGAAAAGAAATAGTGACCACACAATATATTTCACACGGTCGAGCGGTCGCCGCCGGCTAAGGAAACCAAAAGCGATGGAAATTACTGCCGCAAACAGCACCATCGTTTGTAAATGGCTCAGCTTCAAATCCATTGCCGGGCTCACGCTTTCCGGCCGCGCGCGGCCTCATACGCATGCAGCGCCGCGAGAAGATTCAGCACTCCTGCCGTGGCCAGCAGCCTGGTACCGTAATCGCCGGTGGCGTGCGAAACATCCGGACCATTTGGCTCGAGCGACTTCGCGAGGAAATAGAAGCTGCCTGTGCCGATGTCCGCGAGGTAGCCGAGTGACTCGAACGCATCGCTAGCCTGCGAAGTGAAAATGTTTCCGCGCATGCCGGCACCCACGACCACCAGCGCGCCTACCGACAAGAAAATCACCACGGCTCGGCCCCACATTTTCAGCAGCGCGTGGCCCAGTCCGGGGAGCACCCAACCGGCCACACCAATGGCGAACGCCATAGTGTCGCGCCGCGAATCACGTCGCGGTGTCGTTCCTGCCATCGTGTCCTCAGTCATTCAGTGCATTCCTTCTGCGTAAGTGCACGGCGTTTGGGGCCTGTGCTTACTGCTTTCGTTGTTCGCTGTGTTCCCAGGCATGTGGCGTCATGTACACACTAAGCGAGCAGCGCTAAAATTTCCGTCTGCACCGCGCCGGTCACCCGCGCTTCGCGCTCGTCGATATAAACATTCACCTCGCTGCGAATTCCGAATTCCGGCAAGTAAATGCCAGGTTCGATGGAATTGCACGTCCGAGGAATCAGATGTCGCACATCGTACGTCTCCAGTCCGTCCATATTCGCGCCGTTTCCATGCACCGCTTCGCCGAGGCTGTGTCCTGTGCGGTGAAAGAAATACTTTCCATACCCGGCCTTCTCAATCACGGCGCGCGCGGCTTTATCCACTTGCCATCCCTGCAGTGCCCGGCCCGCGGCCACACTCGATCTGATCAGGTCCACTGCTTTGTCGCGTGCTTCTGTCACGATGCGAAAGATTTTCGCGTATTTGTCCGGCACTTTCTTCCCCAGATACCCGACCCAGGTGACATCATAATAAACGCTGTGCGGCCCCCGCAGCTTCCCCCATACGTCCAGGAGCAGTAAATCCCCTTCCCGAATAGGTGCCGCTGTTTCTGGAACCGGTCCGTAATGCGGATCGCTGGCATGCGCGCCCACGGCCACATCTGGGCCTTGCTCGGCTGTCAGCCATGCGGCGTCGAACTCCTTTAAAATCCATGCTTTCAAATCGTATTCCGTCAAAGTCTTCTTTGATCGAACACTCGCCGCCGCCAGTTGAAATGCCCCTTGCACGATGCGATCGATCGCCGTCCCGGCCGCCAGGTGCGATTCGAGCTGTGCCGCTGTCCAGCACGCTTCATATTTCTGCACCAGGTCCGCGGAACTCACCACTTTAGCGCCGGCGCTGCGCACCAACTCGATCGTGCCGGCATCTACCATGGCCACGTACGGAATCGCATTCTTCGGCGAATATTGCATCGCCACGGTTTTGCTGCGGCCCAGCATGCTGGCGAGATTTTTAGCCAGTTCATCCTGCCCGGCGTAAAAAAGCGTGTCGCCTGGCAATGTCGCCAGCGATTGTGCCTCAATCTTGTGCACCAGCTTTTTGGGCGTTCCCTTCGAGGGAACCAGATAAAACCACCTCCGCGTGCGCATACTCTCCGGCAATTCCAGAATGCGGTGTGCGATCGGATCGCGTCCGCGAAAATCGTAGAACAGCCAACCGTCGACCTTAGCAGCTCGCAATTCATCCTGCATTTCCTGAATATCCAGCTTCATACTGTGCTACTCCACTCACCACACGCTAAATTCTCGGCGGCTACACGTCTAAGCATCGTGCATCAAAAGCCCCAGAACTTGCTGCTTGGTAACGCCGCGTATCTGTATGCGTTTCACGCGCGATCTGTCGCCGCTGAGAATTCTAACAGCCGACTTCGGCGTTTTCAAAAGTTGCGCCAGCAATTCGATCAAGGCCTCATTGGCGCGATTTTCGAGGGCCGGTGCTCGCAATCGTACTCTAACGGCCCCCGCCATCTCGCCAGAGATTTCATCCTTGCTGCAGCGCGGATGTACGCGCACCGAAAAAATAACGGTCCCGTTGTTCAAATTTTCCCTAATTTGCAGCTCGGCCATGTTCGCTTTTAGGTCCTCGAATTTTGCACGCGGCATGAAACCTGCTTACACCGCTCGTCGCAGGTTTTAGCTTATTTTTTCGTTGCCGGACGCTGCCCAAAAAGCGCGGTCCCCACGCGAATTTCCGTCGCGCCTTCTTCAATCGCTACCTCAAAGTCATGCGACATCCCCATCGACAATACCGGCAAAGTTTGCCCAAGGCGTCGCGCCAAATCATCTCGCACTTCCCGGAGGGATCGGAAATACGGCCGCACTTTCTCCTGATCCTCGAAAAATGGTGGAATGCACATCAGCCCGGCAAGTTCCAGCGATGGAAAGGCCATTACTTTTTCTGCCAGCAGCGGTAGTGCTTCTATTTCTGCGCCACTTTTCGTCTCTTCCTTTGCCACTCGTGCCTCAATCAGCACGCGCGACTTTTTGGCCCCTTCAAGTTCCATCCGTGCGCGCTCCAGTTTTTGCGCGATCTCAAAATCATCCACGGAATCCACACAATCAAACAATTTCGCCGCCCGCGACGCTTTATTGCTTTGCAAATGCCCGACTAAATGCCAGGTCCCTTGCAGATCTTCAATCTTGCCGCGCTTCGCTTCCCACTCCTGCACTCGGTTTTCGCCGAAGTGGCGCAGTCCCGCGTCATACGCCTCGCGAATCGCCTCCGCCGCGTGAGTCTTTGATACTGCCACGATCGTCACTTCATCTGCACGCCGGCCGGCGCGATGGGCGGCGGCGGCGATCCGCTCTTGAATGCGCAGCAGGTTTTCCCGGATTGATGTTAGCCCCATGTTCAACCAAAATCCTAGCATGCGCGCCGTTGCAGCGTAGCGCCGCTGCGGTTAGACTGGCTTTCAACCTCTAGATCGCGACTCTGTCCGACCTTTGGCAATAACGAATGACGACCACCCGCGGAAAACTTATTGCCATCGAAGGCATCGACGGCAGTGGCAAACGCACTCAGGTCGAGTTGCTGCAACGCGCGCTTGCTGAGCGCGGACATTCAGTATATGTGACCGGCTTCCCGCAATACGATTCGTGGTTTGGAAAAATGGTCGGCCAATTTTTGAACGGTGAGCTGGGCACGCTGGAAAGTGTTGACCCGCACTTCACCGCCATGCTGTACGCAGGCGATCGCCTCGAAGCCAAGGCAAAGCTGGAAGAGGCCCTGGCGAACGGTCAGATCGTTCTAGCTGATCGGTATATCGCGTCTAATCTGGCCCATCAAACGGCGCGTGTACCTGCGGCCAAGCGTTCTGCATTTACCGCCTGGATTGAACACCTGGAATACACTATCTATGGACTTCCGCGAGAGAGCCTCACACTTTATCTGCGTGTTCCGCTGCGCGAAGCCCAGGCGTTAATCGCTCGTAAGTCCGCACGGAGTTACACCTCGTCCAAGCGGGACCTCCAGGAAGCGAGCTTGCAGCATCTTGAGGACGCGGCAAAAATCTATGATTTGTTGGCTCGCCGACCGCAGTGGGCGACCATCGAGTGCTTCGATGCCGATCGCAACCGCTTACATCCCCGCGAAGCGATCGCGCAAAAAGTTCTTGCTGCCGTTGAACCGCTTTTAGCCCCAAAATTAAATAAGGGAAAAAACTAGCCATGGGTTTCGCTGATTTTTTGGGCAATGAACAGATCATTGCGGCACTCCGCGGAGCTTTGCGCACCGAACGCGTTCCTCACGCTCTTCTCTTCATCGGCCCGCGCGGTGTGGGAAAATTCACGCTGGCGCGTATGTTCGCCCAAGCCGCCACTTGCCAACGGCTCACCGATGATTTCTGCGGCCAGTGCGACACCTGCACGCGTGTTGCCCTCCTGGCCGATCCGCAGACGCTGATCGAACAGGGACTTGCCGAGCGTGGCGAAAGCGCGGACGCCGCCACCGTCGAACGTGTGCCGCTCATCTTGCAAACGCATCCCGATGTTTGGGCGCTCGTTCCCGATCCCGTGCGCTTGAAAAGTCCGGTCGCACGTCCGATGCTTCGCGTTGGCCAACTCCGCGCCGTGCAGCGTGCCGCCTATTTCAAGCCTACGGGCCGGCGTCGCATTTTTATTTTGGATAGCGCGGAAAGTATGCGCTGGGATGTCGCCAACGTATTTTTGAAAATTTTAGAGGAGCCGCCCGAATCGGCCACGCTTATCCTCACCGCACCTTCGCCTTACGCTCTTCTGCCGACCATCGTTTCACGCTGCCTGCAATTTCATTTCGCGCCGCTGCCGCAGGTCACTGTGGAAAAAATTCTTAAGGAAAAAACGGGCCGCCAGAAGGACGAAATTGGTTTGGCCGCACAGCTCGCCGAAGGCAGTCCGGGTCTAGCCATGCAAATGGATGTGGAAGCCACGGCTCAGCGCCGTGCAGAGGCGCTCCGCATCCTCGAGCGCGCCGCTCAGGGACAAGGTTTCGCGCAGATTTTTGCCGCCACCGCCGCACTCGCCAAAGATCGCGAATCCTCTTTTGAAGATCAGATCAGCGTATTCTACGGTCTGCTGACCGATCTCTTGGAGCTTACCTCTAAGATTAAGGAGCCTGTATTGCGCAATTTGCCGCTCGCAAAGGAGCTCACCGCGCTAAGCAAATCCGTGGACACCGCATGGGTAATGCGCGCCATTGCTGGTTTCGATGAACTCTACGCCGGCACGCGCCGCAATCTGAATCGCCAGCTAGGGCTCGACGCCGTCGCGGCGTCTTTGGCCTCAAATTCTCAGCAGTAGGCGGGTCGTAATCATGCTTTAATATTTGCGTTATATACTATTACTTAGAAGACTGTAACCATCCGACGTTGCCGAGCATCATACGATTTATAGGGTTAACCAGCGCAACAACAACACCCCATCGTTCGTAAGAAGGAGCAGTTATGGTGAATCGCCGTATGTTTCGTCCGGGCTATTCGGACGTCAAAGAGCCTTCTCCACCCCGGACACCGCACAACGGACCAGCTCCGAGCAAGAAGCCTGCTCCCCCTGAAATGACCCATGCCGAGAACTTTTACTGGGTCAAGCAGATGCAATCCCACACACCAATGGCTGTGGTGCTAGAGGGTGGTGAAGTGCTGCGCGGCACCGTCGAATGGTATGACCGCGACTGCATCAAGCTGACGCGTCAAGGCAGTCCTAACCTCCTCATCTTTAAACGCGTCATTAAGTATGTCTATAAAGATGGAGAAGACTCCGCCCAAGGCGGCGACGAGTAATAGCGCTAATCCTTGTGGATCGCGTGCCCGCTTGCTGCTCCAAAAGTGAGTAGCGCCTTCGCCGCTAGCGAGCCATTCTGATTCCAGATCGTGCACTCCGTCACCACAAAATTTCTGCCCGCCCGCAACACCCTTGCGTCTGCCTTTACCCGCCCGCCGGCGACCCGCTCCAGGAAGTTAATCTTTAGCTCGATGGTAGCCAGCTCCGAACCTTTTCGCACCACCGTATAGGCCGCAATCGCCCCGGTAGTATCGGCAAGCGCCGCCAGGATCCCGCCATGCACTACTCCGTGAAGCTGTTTGTGCCGCGAATGCACGTTCAATCTAAGAATCGCCCGGCCTCGCTCGACCCTTTGCACCTCGAATCCAAGAAGTTCGGTGGCGTTGCTTTCCTTCATCCGCTCTCGCACGAGCTTCGTGTACCGTTTCGATTGTAATGATTGTTTCCTGGTCATTCTTTCGAGCCTTCGCTTTTAGAGACCTAGCCATTCCTGGCCGAGCGCTTTCCCCTACCCGCCCAACAGACAATCGCCCTTCGCCAAGCATTCCATGCCGGGTTCCAGCGATGTCACGACTCGGCCTGCCTCTGCGTCTAATACAGGTGTTCTATAGATTCACAAACCACAACGTAGGTTGCGCGACTTTGGCATTCGAGCTGCGTGAGCGGCCCGGCATTCCGGAGCCAAGCGCCTCATAATGATAGGAAACGTCGGGAGGTCCTGCAATTGCACGCGAAAATCGCGGAATGATGTATCGTAGCGACTCGTTTCGCTACGGCAACCCAGGCAAAGGACCGGAAAGCTTGTCATGCGAATTGGCATAACGTGCTACCCCACTTACGGCGGTTCTGGCGTCGTGGCCACCGAACTTGGCATGGAACTTGCCGCGCGTGGCCATGAGATTCATTTCATCAGTTACGCCCCGCCCATCCGTATGGACCCCAATGACACGCACGTTCACTTTCATGAAGTGGAAGTTGCGTCCTACCCGCTGTTCGATCACCCTCCCTACACTTTGGCGCTTGCCACAAAAATGCTCGAAGTTTTCGAATCCGAATCGCTTGACCTGCTCCACGTCCACTACGCCATACCGCATTCCGTCAGCGCGATGCTCGCGCGCTCCATGGCCGCACCGCGGCGTCTACCATTTATCACCACGCTGCATGGCACGGACATTACGCTGGTCGGCAGTAATCGTAGCTATCTGCCCATCACGCGCTTCTCCATCGAACAGAGCGACGGCGTCACCGCCATCTCCCGCTACCTGCTCAATCAAACGCTCAAGGAATTCGACATAAAACGCCCCATCGAGGTCATCCCCAATTTTGTGAATTGCGACCTCTACACGCGCACTCCTAACGAAGCTCTGCGAGCGCAATGGGCATCCCACGGCGAACCCATCCTGATGCACCTTTCGAACTTCCGCCCGGTAAAACGCATCACCGACACCATCGAAATCTTCAGCCTGGTTCGCGCTAAAATGCCCGCTAAGCTGGTGCTCATCGGCGATGGTCCTGATCGTGGCGCTGCCGAATTCCTGGTGCGCAAGAATCGCCTGCAAAAAGATGTCCTGTTCCTCGGCAAGCAGGACCGTGTATACGAAAAACTCGCCGTCGCAGATCTCTTCCTACTTCCTTCGCAGCTTGAGTCTTTCGGTCTCGCCGCGCTGGAAGCTATGGCTTGCGAAGTTCCCGTAATTGCCACGAACGTTGGCGGACTTCCCGAAGTCGTGCAGCATGGCATCGATGGGTTTCTGGTGGAACCCGGCGACGTAAAGGAAGCAGCGCGCTACGCCATAGAGATATTGTCTCGAGCGGATCGCGGCCGTGAAATGGGCCGCATCGCTCGCTTCAACGCCAAGAAAAACTTCTGCGCCAACGACGTCATCCCGCAATACGAACGCTATTATCAGCGCGTCCTTGAATCCGCCACTGCCGCCCGCGCGTAGCAACTCTCCGGCTGGCATTCCTACCACCGCAGCGAACTCTCCCGCTCAACACTTTCCCGAATGTGATTGAGCACCCGCAAATGAATCCGATGAATAATGTAATCTGACCATAGATGCCAATACGCGGCAGGCCACATCGTATGCTGGTACCACGTCGAACCTTCCAGCCGCGTTCCGCCATTCGGCAGCGCCGTCAGCAAAAACTGCCCTTTTCGCGACACGAAATATCCATGCAAATGCGCTGGCGCAATGTGGCTATAGGGCGTTAATTCATTCAACGGCGCAGGATTCTCTGTAACGCCAAACTTCAACAGGCGCGGCTCGTCCCACACTTCGATCGGTTCCACAAACGCTCCCGTTGAGAAAATGCAGCGTCGTACCGCTCCCACGCCTTGCCCAGAAATTTCGGCACGAATCGGGTAGGCAAGGCCCGCCCGGAACAACATCTCCTTGGGCGGCACTATTTCTGCAAACGCTACTACTTTCTTCCACACCTGTGCCGGCGGCGCGTTCACCTCAATCGACGTGTGAACTACGAACATCAGCGGCTCCAGCGACGCTGCGCGCTCCATGCCATACATCGCCGGCACCACCAGCAGCACGATCGACAACCTCGCTGACGAATTCCTCGGCCGCCAATGATTCGCCTGAATGAAGTAACCTAACGAGCCGCCTAACGCCGCCAACAACAGCGCCAGCGGAGCCGCCATCAGAATGCAGATCACTCCTTCCACAGCCACAGCGATAAGCAGGACGCCAAGAAGCCCCACCGGCAGCAGCGACAATTGCACGCACGGCCACCAGTTACGCGGCGCGTGATAGCTGTACAGCAGCACAGAGAATAATCCCAGGCAGAAGGGCAGTCCCACGAAAAGACTCCACCCATATCCGCCCACCAACAACTTCGTTCCCAGCAAGACAAAAACTAGGCCAATTACTGACGTCAGCACGATGGACAACATCGCTGCCCCGACCGAATTGCGTGGAATAAACCCATCCAGGGGCCGCACACTTGGCCATGGCGCCGCCTCCCTGCTCTTCTCCACCTCGCAGGGTGGCAGTCCGCACAACGCAATAAAGAAAAGCACGTTCATCAACGGCACAAAAAACAAAACCGCCAGCCAAACCGGCTGGCCGGCATCCCGCAGTCGCCGCACCGTCATCGACACGCCAATCCAGATAAAGGGCATGGCGATGAGCAGCATCGTAGCCAGGAGACGCACTTCCGAACTCGTCAGATAGGTGATTCGGGCAGAGCCGCCTAGCGGCGCCCAATAGCTGAAGAACCGTAAGTCATAGCCAAACACATTCACGCTACGCTGGAAAAAGTAGCCGGCCACAACCTGCTCCACAATCTGCTTCACTGTAAAGCTAACAATCCCTACCAGAGCGTACGTCCTGCGCCCCACCCGCCCATCCCAGCGCCACAAGTCAGGAAATCGCAACGCCATCGTCGCCACCCGCCTTACGTACGCGGTGAACACTGCGCAGCACGCGCTTCCGCTCTACAACGCCGCCGCGCCGCTACCCCGCGATAGCCAGCTCGCAATATTTTCATCATCCCCGGAAACTTTGCCAGCCACACCAGCGGCCGGCTCCACCAGATCTCACGTGCCAACGCCACCGCCGCATCGGCGCCGCCGAATTGTGTACCGTCGCTTCGCAAATACCGCATTTCCCGTAGCAACTCATCGTCACGCAAACCGAGCATCCCTCCGACGCGCGAATCCTGCAAGCGCGCCAGTCCGATCCCGCGTCGCTGCAGGGTGGGGGCCAGCCCGCGCGCGATTCGCGTGCAAAACCGGCATTCCGCGTCAAAGAACAGCCAACTTCGCGCCTGCCGCCCTTTCCCGTCCGTAAATTCTGATGTCAGCGAAATCATAAGTAGTGATCCAGTCACACCAGGTTCTGCGGCTTTTCCGTTTTCTTACCCCGCCGCTTTCTTCTTTTCCGTGCCCAGCATGGTGACCACCTTGCCCCGCAACTTCACCATGCCTTTCATTGCGCCTGTCGGCATTTTCAAGACTTCCTCGAACAGTCCCGTCATGGTGGTCAGAAATTGCAACATGCTTTCCAGGCGCTCGCGTGTATACGCATCGCTCTGCGTATTTGATTTCAATTCCTGAACGCATTCCCCCAGCACCCGCAAAATAGGATCGATTTCCCTGCGCTTCCGTTCTTCAGACACGATGCGAAATATTTCCCACACATCCTTGATGGACTCAAAATGGTCCCGCCGGTCCCCCAGCACGTGTACTACGCGCACAATGCGCCAGCCTTGCAGTTCGCGGAGGCTGGTGCTGACGTTGGAACGCGCGACCGCAAGTGTGGTGGAAATCTCATCGGCCGGCAGCGGCTTGGGTGACAGGAAAAGCAGCGCGTGTACCTGCGCCACCGTGCGGTTGATTCCCCACCGCGTGCCCATTTCACCCCAATGCAGGATGAATTTCTGCGCCACCGGACTCAGCGTCGTTTTGGAAGTTTGTTCGCTCATTTCTGTTATTACAGAATATACAGTAAAAAACTGCCGCTGTCAATCCTTGAGAATCACTCTTAGTTTTCCACTGAAAATAAAGGATTTATGGCCGTCCTACCGTCTGCATCGTGGAAACCACTTCGGGAATGTCGATTCGAATCACCGTCCCCTGCCCCGGCCGGCTATCGATCGCTAAATGAAAATCGGTGCCGTATAGTACCCGCAACCGCTCGCGCACGTTACTTAATCCGATTCCTTCGACATACACGTGCGGCATCTTCTCTTCGGAAATGCCCACGCCGTTGTCTTCAATCTCTATGTGCAGTCGCCCGTCGCGGTTCGTGGTCCGCAACTGGATCCTTCCACCTTCCAGCTTTGGTGCCAAGCCATGTTTCAAGCAGTTCTCCACGATCGGTTGCAGCAGCATGCTCGGCACGAACGCCTCCAGCGTCTCGGCGTCCAGTTGCTTGATGATCTCCAGATTGTCGCGCCCAAACCGCGCAACTTCGATGTCCAGATAATTGTCGATAAACTCCAGCTCCTCGCGCAGCGGCACGAAAGTTTCATGCTTGCGTAGCAAACGGCGCAAAATATTGCTGAGTTTCAGCACCACCCCGCGCGCCGCGTCCGGGTCAAAGCGAATCAGGGCGGACACCGTGTTCAATGTATTGAATAAAAAGTGCGGGTTGATTTGGCTGGACAAAGCATCCATGCGCGCCTTGAGCAGCAATTGCTGGTGCTGCTCGAGGTTCATCTCAATACGTGTGTTGTTCCAAATCTTCAGGGGCGCAGCCACGGACATTAGCGTCGCGATTACCGTCAACCACAACCACCAGTCCCAGTGCGGATCGATCGCGAACAGCCATTTCGGCTTGGTTGCCGTCACCAACGTTACGCGGCCCAATTCCAATCCCACGCACGCGAGCAGCGGAAGCATTTCCCAGGACATCTGCACCCTGCGCACCAGTCGCACAAACGCTCTTGGAATATTCAGAAATGTGAATGGCCCGAAGTTCCACAGGTCTTCTTTATTAGGAATCGCCTGTCGGATCAATCCGCCGAGCAAACCCGCCGTCGCCGCCGCCGGCATTCCTAGCCATTCGTGACCCAGCAGCGCGGGAATGGTGATAATCGCGCCGCCGATCGGCCCCACGACGCGTCCGCCGAGCAAACCCATAAGAAACGCGCCTTCCAACGATAAGTCAGCGAAGCGATACGGGTACCCCAACACTTGCAACGCTACGCCCAGCATCAGTGGCGGCGTCATAAACAACATTAGTTTCAATTTCTGATCAGGGTCGCGTTCCTCGGTGAAGAGCACGCGGCGAAAAGTATTCCACCGCGCCAACAGCGCCGCGATCGACGACGCTACGCCCACCTTTAACAACAGGGTGAATAGCAAGTCCCGAACTGATGTATTGGCATCCATCATTTCACGCGCGCAACTTCGCTAACGCTAGCCAATCCCCCGCGGGATGTAAAGCGCATGTCGCAGATGTTTCCACCACTGCGCGGGTGTATCAACATTTCGCGCCCGCCCGCGCATCCAATCCGCAAGCTCATACTAAAATCTGTGCTGCGAGTCTCTGCTATTCGCGTCCCTGTTATACTGTCCAGTTCCTATGAGTACAAAATCTCGCCCGGGCAAGGCCGCAAAAAAGAATCGCACCAGTGTGCGAAGGGTTGCGCACGCCACGCTCCCCACGCGCTACGGACTTTTCACTATCCACGGTTTTGAGGGCCGCGGCCCGCACGAAGAAGCTGTCGCGCTCGTCCGCGGCAATTTAAAGAGTAAACCTGCCCCGCTGGTGCGCGTGCACTCGCAATGTCTCACGGGAGACGTCCTGGCTTCTTTGCGCTGCGATTGCCGCGCGCAACTCGAACTCTCCTTGCAACAAATCGGCCGAGCGCCTTCCGGAATCCTCATTTATCTTCCACAGGAAGGCCGCGGCATCGGCCTTATGAATAAGCTGCGCGCCTACCAGCTTCAGGATGGCGGCATGGACACCGTGGAAGCCAACGAGACGCTTGGGTTTGCCGCGGACTCGCGCGACTACGAATTTTCCGCCAGGATCCTCAAAGAATTGGGCGCCAATAAAATTCGCCTGCTTTCCAACAATCCGGAAAAAGTCCGCCAACTCGAAAAATTTGGCGTTCGCGTTGCAGAACGCTTACCTTGCCAGCCACGGATCGGGAAAAATTCTCGCGCTTACTTGAAAACCAAGAAATCCAAAATGGGTCACTTGCTGCAAGGAATCTGAAGCTGCATTTGTTTCGCAATCAATAGTCATCGCAATCGCAGCAAAATTCATCCGCCGCCGACAAAGTGCACGATCTCGTAGCGGTCGCCCGGTTCGATGCGCTGTTCTTTCCATTGCGCGCGCGGCAGAATATCCAGATTGCGCTCCACCGCGACGCGTCCCGTCTCGAGGCCCAGTTCGCGCAACAAATCCGCAACGGTCGTTCCCGGAGGCGCCGCGCGATTTTCACCGTTCACTACAATGGCGAGTGTTGTCTTCATTTATTTAGTTCGCTGGCGTCACGCGTGGCTTGGGGCGCAATTGAAAACGTAGCTGCCCGGTGATGGAACCGTGTGTAGCCTCAATAACTAACGCCGTCTCCGCGCCCGTCACCCGCGGCATCACAAATGCCAATTGCGCCTGGCCTTGCATGCCGCTCTCCGCGGAATAATCCTGAACTTCCGCAGCGCCCTCGACGCGCGCCGTCACGTGAGCTCCGAGAATGGCATTCCCATTGTTGTCGCGCACCGCGATGTGCAGCGTCGCATTTCTTCCGGAGAGCCAGCTTTTCGCGTTCATCAATTCCAATGTCAGCCTCGGTTGTACGGCTTCGACTGCAGGTTCTTTGGTATTTCCCGCGGCCATTGGCTGCGCGCTGCTCGGTGCGTCCATCCGGGCGGGCGGCGCGAGCGCTAAAGCGCCCGTACGAATGTCTTCGATGACGCGGCGGTGCTGTTCATCGAGGCGCAACTTCAGGATTGCTTCATTCTGCGGTTCGAGAGGCAGCAAATCGGAATACTTGCTGGTTCGCCGGTGCATGATGTGGCCAGCGGAATAAACGGTGGTATCGATCGTCGCAATGCTCGCGCCACGGTCCTCCGTTTGCACGTGATACGTGGTCTGGCCTACCTTAACATTAGTGTTATACCCAAACTGCATAGCCCCGCCTGTACCCGCTTGTAATTGGCCGCGAGACGCGCTCCGCCTCATCTCTAGCGCGCATCCGGCTGAAACTCTTGCCGCCCATTTGACCGACTGGCGGTGAGTCGCTATTATAACTCTTCGCGTATGACTGGTTCCGGTCTACATACTTACGCTCCGCTTCTCTTACACCTGCTCATCGCCGCGGCGCTTGCTGGCGCGTTGACCAGCGTTTCCGTGCTGGTGGGGTGGCGCCGCCCGAATCGCGCCAAACTGCAGCCTTACGAATGCGGCATGGAGCCCATTGGCGACGCCCGTGAGCCGTTTTCCGTCAGATTTTATCTGGTAGCGATGGTCTTTATTTTGTTCGACGTGGAAGCCATTTTCTTGTATCCCTGGGCCTATATTTTTCGCAGCCTGGGTTGGTATGGCTTCGCGGAGATGATGCTGTATATCGCCATCCTGTTGGTTGGTTACCTATATCTTTGGAAAAAGGGCGCGCTGGACTGGCATAAATAACCTGCGCTCAAGGGCTTTCAAACTGTGACGGAGTCTTCCAGCCAAAATACTAATGTTGTAGCCGGAGAGCTGCGTGCGTGGAATCCCAAAGCCGTCGGCGAAGTCATCGAATTTCGCGGCGAGACCACCATCGTGGTGCCGCGCGAATTGCTGCTTGCCGCCGCCCAGCGATGTCGCGACGAAGCGGCCTTGCAATACAACCTGCTAACCGACGCCACCTGCGTCGATCGCTTTCCTCAGGAACCTCGTTTTGAGTTGAACTACCACCTGGTTTCCATTCCACGCCGTGAAAAAATCCGTTTGAAAGTGCGCTTATCGGGCGACGACGCCGTCGTCGATTCCCTGGTGCCACTGTGGCCCGGCGCTAACTGGCTCGAACGCGAAATTTTTGATCTCTTTGGTATTCGCTTCTCTGGCCATCCGGATTTGCGGCGCATCCTGCTGCCCGAAGATTGGGAAGGATACCCGTTGCGCAGAGATTATCCCGTAGAGGGCTTTCGCGATATTCCGAGCGGCGGATCGTTGTACAGGAAAAGCTCACCATGACCGTCGTGGAAACCGCCATCGGCACAGCGAAAACCATGGTCCTCAACATGGGGCCACAGCATCCATCCACGCACGGCGTGCTGCGCATCTTGCTGGAGCTCGACGGGGAGACCGTGGTCAAAGCCACTCCGGACCTGGGCTATTTGCACACTGGCATCGAGAAGTCTTGCGAAGACAAAACGTATTCTCAAGCCATCACCCTGACCGACCGGATGGACTACCTCAATCCGCTCGGGAACAATCTGGTTTATTGCCTGGCTGTAGAAAAACTTCTAGGCCTCGAGATTCCTAAACGCGCGCAATACATCCGTGTGATGCTCGTCGAACTGCAGCGCATTTCTTCGCACCTCGTGTGGTTGGGCACGCACGCTATTGATCTTGGCGCCATGTCGGTCTTTCTTTATTGCTTCCGCGAGCGCGAAGAGATTCTTAAAATTTTTGAGTTGTTCTCCGGCCAGCGCATGATGACCAGCTACATTCGCATCGGCGGACTGGCCCTCGAGCCGCCCGCCGGCTGGCGCCAAGCCGTCGAGCGATTCCTGAAGATGATGCCCAGCCGCGTCGATGAATACGAATCGCTGCTCACCGAAAACCGCATCTGGATGGGCCGCACCAAGGATGTCGGCTACATCTCAGCCGAAGATGCCATCGCCCTGAGCATGACTGGGCCGACGATCCGCGCCGCGGGCATTGCATACGACAACCGCAAGTTTTTTCCTTATTCGAGCTACGAAGAATTCGAGTTTGACATCCCAACCCGTACGGACTCCGACTGTTTCGCGCGGTATATGATCCGCGTTGCCGAAATGCGCGAAAGCCTGAAGATCGTTCGTCAGGCCATGCAGAAAATTACGGATCAAGGTGCAATTCGTACGGATGCTCCTGGAATCGTTCCTCCGCAGCGCGAAAAAATGAAAACGGAGATGGAAGCGCTAATCTACCACTTCAAGATTTTCACCGAAGGATTTTCGCCCGCGCCTGGTGAAGCGTTTGTGACCGTGGAATCCCCGCGCGGCGAGCTGGGCTGCTTCATCGCCAGCGATGGTTCGCCCAAGCCATTGCGCGCGCACTTCCGATCACCGTCGTACATCAACCTGCAGGCCCTTCCAAAGCTGGTCGAGGGACAGTTGATTTCCGACGTCATCGCGTGCATCGGCACCATTGATATCGTCCTCGGAGAAGTGGACAGGTAAGGATTATGGAACTCTCACCCCAGCTGGCTGCGAAATTTGAAAAGCTGCAGAACGCGTACCCCGTAAGACGTAGCGCGCTGATTCCCATGTTGATGTACGCGCAGGATGAGTTCGGGTTCATCAGCGACGAGATGATCGCGGAGCTCGCCCGGCGCTTGGATCTAAGAATCGTCCAAGTGGAAGAAACGCTCGAGTATTACTCGATGCTGCATCGCCAGCCTGTCGGTAAGTATCACCTCCAGGTGTGTACCAATGTGGCCTGCATGCTGCGCGGAGGCAGTGAGCTCCTCGAGCGCGCCAAGAATCGCCTGGAGATCGGGCACAAAGAGACCACCAAGGACAGAGTTTTCTCCTTGGAAGAAGTCGAATGCATCGGAGCCTGCACGGGTGCGCCTGCCTTGCAGGTAAATTATGACTTCCACGAGAACGTAACGCCCCTGAAGTTCGATCGCATTATCGAAAGCCTTGATGCTGGTAAGCGGCCTGCTCCCGAAAAAGTGATTTCCGGGGCGCTGCACCCGCGCGAAGCAGGCGAAATTCCGCTGATCAGCAAGCGCTGGGGCGTTGCAGACTCCCATAAAATCGATGTTTACCTGCAACACGAGGGGTATCAAGCGCTGGACAAAGCCCTCCAGCAGATGACGCCAGAGTCCATCATCGACGAAGTGAGAAAGTCCAGTCTGCGAGGCCGTGGTGGCGCGGGCTTCCCGACTGGCATGAAGTGGTCCTTCGTTCCCAAGGATTCGCCCAAACCCAAATACGTGATCTGCAACGCCGACGAGTCCGAACCGGGAACCTGCAAAGACCGACCGCTCATGGAAATGGATCCACATCAGATGATCGAGGGCATGATCATCGCCGGCCGGGCGATCGGCTCGCATCAGGGATTCATTTATATCCGCGGCGAATACCGCTACGTTCTGGATATCGTGGAAGCCGCCATTTCGGAAGCCTACGCGCGCGGCTATCTGGGTAAGAATATTCGCGGCTCGGGCTTCGATTTCGACCTGCTGGCCCACACTGGCGCGGGCGCCTACGAATGCGGCGAAGAATCAGCGCTGATGGAATCATTGGAAGGAAAGCGCGGCTATCCGCGCATTAAGCCCCCGTTCCCTGCTGTCGTCGGCCTCTATGGCTGCCCCACCATCATCAATAACGTCGAAACGCTTAGCGCCGTGCCCGCGATTATTCGTGGCGGTGGCGAAGCCTATGCCAACCTGGGCACTCCCAAAAATGGAGGGACGCGCATGCTGTGCGTGGCCGGCCACGTCAATAAGCCGGGCATCTACGAAATTCCGCTCGGCATGAATATGAAAAAGTTCATCTATGAAATGGCCGGCGGCATTCCAGGCAACAAGAAACTCAAGGCGGTAATCCCCGGCGGTAGTTCGTGTCCACTGCTTACCGCCGAAGAAATCGACCTCCCCATGGACTATGACTCTGTCGCCAAAGCTGGTTCCATGCTGGGCTCCGGCGGAATGGTCGTGATGGACGAAGATACCTGCATGGTGGACATGGCGCGGCGCATCATGCACTTCTACGCGCACGAATCCTGCGGTTGGTGTATCCCCTGCCGCGAAGGCACCGCCTGGCTCCGCAAAATATTGGAGCGTTTCCATGCTGGCTTCGGCCGCAGCGAAGACATCGATATGATCGGCGAATTATCGAAAAACATGTTGGGACGCACCTTCTGCCCGCTCGGCGACGCGGCGGCGATGCCTACGATCAGTATCGTGCAGAAGTGGCGTAACGAATTTGAAGATCACTTGCGTGGGCGCTGTGCGTACAAATCCGCCGAAGCGCTCGCCGCTTCGCTCTAGGAATCCATGCCAGACCAGACTCAACAGAAGCTCGTAACGCTGAAAATCAACGACCGCGACGTCCACGTTCCACCGGGAACGCTCGTCATCGAAGCTGCGCGCCGCATCGCCACCGAAGTTCCATCCTTCTGCTACTATCCGGGACTTTCGCTGCAAGCTGCTTGCCGCATGTGCCTCGTAGAAGTCGAGAAGATGCCCAAGCTGCAGACCGCCTGCACTCTCGTGGCCACGGAAGGCATGATCGTGCGCACCGAAAGCGAACAGGTTCGTAGCGCGCGTAAGTACATGCTGGAATTTCTGCTGACGAACCATCCCCTCGATTGCCCGGTCTGCGATAAAGGCGGCGAGTGCGAGCTGCAAGACATGGTTTTCCGCTATGGCGCGGATTCCAGCCGCTTCGTCGAGGAAAAAATTCACCGTCCAGAGGAAAAGTGGTCGGAGTTGGTTTATTACGATGCCCCGCGCTGCATTCTTTGTTTTCGTTGTGTGCGTGTGTGCGATGAAGGCATGGACGTAAAAGCCCTCGGCGTAGGTATGCGTGGCGCAAACAGCGTGATCATTCCGAATCGCGAGGACCATCTCGAGTGCGAAGAATGCGGCATGTGCATCGATATTTGCCCGGTGGGTGCGCTCACCAGCGGGACCTATCGTTACAAGACGCGCCCCTGGGAAATGCAATACGTTCCGACAGTGTGCACGCACTGCTCCAACGGCTGCAAGACCACACTTAGCGTCCGCAATCACGTCATCATGCGCGCCAATAATCGCGACCTGTCCGGGATCAATAAGGATTTTCTTTGTGTGAAGGGACGCTTCGGCTTCGATTTCACGGAACATCGTGAACGCATCCGCCAGCCGATGGTGCTCAAGGGCGACAAGCTCCATCCCGTTTCCTGGGAAGAAGCCGCGCAGACCGCCGCCGCGAAACTCAAGGAAATTTATGACGCCCACGGTCCGGATTCCATCGGCTTCATCGGCTCGAATCGCACTTCCAACGAGGAGAACTATCTTTTCCAGCGTTTGGCCCGCGCGACTTTCGGCACCAATAACGTAGATCATCATCGCACCGCGGACTATACCGGCCTGATTACCGCACTTGGCGACCGGGCCGCCGATTCCCTGCTAACAATGGACGAGCTTTACAAATCGAAAGCGGTATTGCTGGTCGGCAACGATCCCACCAACCAGAATCCTCTGGCCGCGTGGCAAATTCGTTCCGGCATTCGCCATTTCGGAACAAAACTTTTCATCCTCAATGCAAAAGATATCAAGCTGAAGCGCAAGGCCACGCAATTCGTCAAAGTGGCTGCCGGCCAGGAACCTGCCGCTCTGCGTTGGCTGGCGCACGAGGAAGGCAGACTCGACACAGCGCTTACCGAGCAGCTTGTTCTGTTGAAGGCCAACCTGGAGGCGGAATCTGACGTGGCCATCGTGTTCGGCGCGGAGCTTTTTGGCGCGGCCATCGCGCAACTCGTCGCTTTTGGCTCAAAGCTCCCCGGTAAGACTCGCTACATGGCGCTGGGTGATTACGCGAATTCGCGTGGCGCCGCCGATATGGGCGTTCTTCCTGATCGGCTTCCAGGCTATGCCCATCTGGACCATGCAGGCTCTCACGAAACATTTGAAAAATTGTGGGGCGATGTTATTACTGCGAAAACTGGCCTAACCGCTCCGCAGATGGTGGACGCCGCGCGAGCCGGTGAGCTCAAAGCGCTTTATGTGGTGGGCGCTAACCCGTTCCAACACTTCGGAAAGCCAAACGCCGGGCGCGGTCTTCTCAATTTTCTTATCGTCCACGAAATGTTCCTTACGGAAACATCCAAGCACGCTGACATCGTTTTCCCTGCTGCTTCGGCCTACGAAAAAGACGGCAGCGTCACCAATACGGCCGGCGAGATTCAGCTCATTCACAAAGCCGCGGAACTGATGGGCCCGCGCACCGACTTCGACTTGTTGCGCATCCTGTCGCACCAATTGGAGAAGCTCGGCCTGGGCAAAGCTTTCCATTACAAGACGCCCGCGGCCGTGTTTGAAGAAATTCGCAAGGCAGTGCCGGGCTACAACGTTCCTCCCACCGGGTTGCTCTTAGGCGGCGCGGAACCTACACACGCCAAGTTCGCCAAAAACGGACATGCGCCGTACGACGTGCCGGTCGGCCTCATACGCTCCGCCAACGACACACTTTTCACCAGCGGTACTCTTGGACGCTTTTGCACCATGATGGAATCTCTGCCGGAGGCCGAAGCCACGCCGTGACCTCTTTTGTCTCCGCCCACGCCGAATTGCTTATCACCGTGGTGAAGATCGCTCTGTTACTTTTTATCGTTCTCACGGTGAACGCTTACCTCACTTGGTTTGAGCGCAAGGTTGTCGCGCACATGCAATCGCGCTGGGGTCCGCATCGCGTTGGGCCGCACGGGTTGCTGCAGCCGCTCGCCGACGGCCTGAAATTTCTTTTTAAGGAAGACCCCACGCCCTCCGGCGTGGACAAATTCGTGTACTTCCTTGCGCCGCTCCTGGCGCTCGCGCTCGCGCTTACCTCCATCGCGGTCATCCCCTTTGGTCCAGACCCCATTCGCGCTTGGGGACACGACATCTATCTCGGCATCGCAGACCTCAACATCGGCGTCCTCGCGCTATTTGCGATTACCGCGCTGGGTGTTTACGGAGTCGCGCTGGCAGGCTGGTCCTCCAACAGTAAGTATCCGCTTCTCGGTGGCCTGCGCAGTTCCGCCCAGATGATCAGCTATGAGTTGGCGCTAACCCTTTCCGTCGTCGGCGTGCTGCTGATAGCCGGCAGCTTCAACCTGAAGGAAATTATCGCCTCGCAAGCCAGCCCACGTTACGGAATCCTCGGTTGGCACATTTTCCCGCAGCTTATTGGATTCATCTGTTTTTTTATCGCCGCGGTAGCGGAAACCAATCGCGTGCCTTTCGATCTTCCCGAGGCGGAATCCGAACTCGTGGCGGGTTTTCATACCGAGTACGCCAGTTTCAAGTTCGCGATGTTCTTCATCGCCGAATACACCAGCATGATTACTGTCTCCTGCCTGTGCTCCATTTTATTTTTTGGCGGCTGGCTCTCCCCTTTTCCTGCCACTTGGACCTGGACGCACTATCTTCCCGCGGCGCTGCTGCTGCTTTCTGGCGCTTGGGTCATTTGGGATGGTGTGCGCTACGAAACGATCTTCGGCAAACTCATTCTACCCGTGATAGGCGCGGCGTTGTGCGGCATGGGCGCGCTCTTGCTCCTCTTCCCTGCCATCAACGATTTTATTCAGGCGCCTTTCTGGCTACTGTCCAAGATTTTTGTTTTCTTGTTTATATATGTGTGGATGCGCGGCACGCTGCCTCGCCTGCGTTATGACCAGCTCATGTCCTTCGGCTGGAAAATCCTGTTGCCCGTTTCTATCGCCAATGTGATCTTCACCAGCTTCGCGATCCTGAAATGGGGTACGCGATGACGCCGCAGCTCGTCGTCTTTTTTGTTCTCGCCACACTCGCCGTGTTGGGTTCGGCAAGCCTCATCTTTCAGAAGCACCCCATCCACAGCGCGCTCTCCCTGATCGTCGTGATGGTCGCGCTAGCCGGGCTCTACTTGCTGATGGGCGCCGAATTTGTCGCTGCGGTACAAATCATCGTGTATGGCGGGGCCATCATGGTGCTCTTCGTCTTCGTCATCATGCTTCTAAACGCAGGCGTGGAAGAACACACCAACATCTCCAAGCTCGCTGGTTTTCCCGGCTTATTGCTGGTCGTAGCGTTGACCGGATTCGTCGCAGCCACCATCGCACGCACCACTTCCACCGTGCAAACCGCTTCGCAAACCGGAATGATTTCTTCCACCAAAGACTTGTCCAGCATGCTCTTTAGAGACTTTGTCTATCCCTTCGAACTCACCTCTTTTCTTATCCTGGTGGCCATCATGGGCGCGCTGGTTCTCGCGCAGCGGGAGAAATAGCATGGTCCCCACAAATTACTACGTCATCCTCAGCGCCATCCTGTTTGGTCTTGGCGTTTTTGCTTTTGTTTTCAAGCGCAACATCATCGTTATTTTTATGTCCATCGAGCTGATGCTCAATGCCGTCAATCTCGCTTTCGTCGCGTTCAGCCAGGCCAGCGGCAAACTCGACGGACAGGTCTTCGTTCTCTTCGTTATCGTCGTTGCCGCGGCCGAAGCGGCCGTAGGCCTCGGAATCATCATTCTTATTGCGCGCAACCGGCAGTCGCTCAACGTCGAGCGCGTGGACCTACTCAAACTCTAATGCCCATACTCGAACATCTTTGGATCATCCCGCTGCTACCGCTTCTGGGCGCGGCCATCAACGGCCTGTTCGGCTCCACGTGGACCAATAGAATCATAAATTTTGTGGCTATCGGGTCCACCGGTCTTTCTTTTTTTGCCACTCTGGAAGCCGTGCGCGAATTCTTGCAACTCTCTCCAGCGCAGATCCCGTGGGTGCAACAATATTTCGACTGGATCATCGCCGGTAAATTCCGCGCAGGTTTCGATCTACAAGTCGATCAGCTCACCATCGTCATGCTTCTCGTCGTCACCGGCGTGGGCTGGCTCATCCACATTTATTCCACCGGCTACATGGCACATGAGGGCGGCTACTACCGTTTCTTCTCCTACCTGAACCTCTTCATGTTTTTTATGCTCATCCTGGTCCTCGCCGCGAACTACGTGCTGCTCTTCGTTGGCTGGGAAGGCGTCGGTCTCGCCAGCTATCTCCTGATCGGCTTTTATTTCTTGCGTAAATCCGCCGCGGATGCCGGTAAAAAAGCCTTCATCGTCAATCGCATTGGCGACTTCGGCTTCATGTTGGGAATGTTTTTGTTGTTTCGCACGTTCGGCACGCTCGATTTCGTGTCGCTTTTCTCGCAAGCCGCGCCGTGGCCCCCGGACGACATAGGCCACCTGGGCACGCTCACCATTGCTTGCTTGTTGCTGTTCATGGGAGCGGCCGGTAAGTCAGCGCAGTTGCCGCTCTACGTTTGGCTCCCCGATGCCATGGAAGGCCCCACGCCGGTGAGCGCTCTGATTCACGCCGCAACCATGGTCACCGCAGGCGTTTACGTTGTCGCCCGTTCGCACGTTTTATTTACTCATGCGCCGACCGCCATGCTCGTCGTCGCCATCGTCGGCTGCGCCACCGCGCTATTCGCCGCCACCATTGGCCTCGTGCAGACCGACATAAAAAAAATTCTCGCCTACTCCACCGTCAGCCAACTCGGCTATATGTTTTTGGCCTGCGGCGTCGGCGCATTTTCTGCCGGCATCTTCCATCTCATGACGCACGCTTTCTTCAAAGCCTTGCTCTTCCTCGCGGCAGGCAGCGTCATTCACGCTATGGGCGGCGAGCAGGACGTCCTGCACATGGGTGGCCTCGGCAAAAAGATTCGCTGGACCTACGGAACCATGCTGATCGCTACGCTCGCCATTGCGGGCCTTCCCCCGTTGGCAGGTTTCTTCAGCAAAGACTCCATTCTCTTGAGCGCTTTCCAAAGTGAAATCGGCGACGCCAGCGTTGGCCGCATACTCTACGCTTTCGGCCTGCTGACCGCTCTCCTCACCTCGTTCTACATGTTCCGGCTGATCTTCTTAACCTTTTTGGGCGAGCAACGCTATGACGAGCATCACGTCCACGTGCACGAATCGCCGAAGAGCATGCTGATTCCTCTCGTGATTCTAGCCATACTATCTATCGTTGGCGGCTGGCTCGCCGCGCCCGCATACTGGGGTGGCCCCGATTATTTCGAAGCTTTCCTCAATCCTGTCTTTCGTCCTGCCGGCGTCCCTGAAATGGAAATGGTGGCCCATGGTTCGGAGTCCGCCGCTCATTCGCTCGAAATTACGCTCGCTGCCGTGGCGGTTTTCGCCGCGCTCGTCGGTCTCTTGGCGGCTTTCTGGCTATACCTGAAGCAACCCGGTAAAGCCGAGCGCATCGCCAAATCGCTCGATGGCATTTATACGACCGTTTTCAATAAATATTACGTCGATGAACTGTACGCGGCCGTAATCGTCGGGCCGCTTCTCTGGATTTCCACCAACATCCTCTGGAAAACGGCTGATGTCGCGCTCATCGATGGCACCGTCAACGGCATCGCTGACGGAACGACCGCCATCGGCGATGGTGTGCGCCACACGCAATCCGGCAACACCCGCAGTTACGCCGTATGGGTTGTTATTGGCGCCGTCGTGATCATGGCCGTGATCTTCTGGCCATTGTGGAAACCCCCGATTGAGGCGGTGCGCTGATGTTGCCCGGCGGACATCTGCTCTCCGTGCTGATTTTCTTCCCGGCCATCGGAGCACTCGCTCTGTTGCTCCTGCGCGGCGATGATCACGTCTATATTCGGGGGATTGCGCTGATCGTATCCATCGCCGAATTTCTGTTTTCTCTCCTGCTGCTGCGGGGCGTGCCGATCACTTCCGCCGACTATCGCCTGGTGGAAAACGCCGCCTGGATCACTTCGCCGCCCATTCACTACCATCTCGGCGTCGACGGCATCAGCATGTTTCTCGTGATCCTCACCACCTTCCTCACGCCCCTTTCTGTCCTGGCATCTTGGACCAGCATTCATCACCGCGTAAAAGAATTCTTTGTGATGCTTCTGATGCTGGAGGTAGGAGTCATCGGCGTCTTTTTCGCGCTCGATTTATTTCTCTTTTTCCTTTTCTGGGAAGTGATGCTCATCCCCATGGCCTTCCTCATCGGCATTTGGGGACATGAGCGCCGTGTCTACGCCGCTGTTAAGTTTGTTTTGTATACCATGTCGGGCTCCATCCTGATGCTCGTGGGCATCATCAGGCTTTACATCGCCACCGGCTCCTTCGACCTGCCGATCATCCAGAATATGTTGCAGTCGGGCGCGCTGCCCCTCGCACCCGGCACGGAAATGCTGCTCTTTTTGGCCTTCTTCGTGGCCTTTGCCATCAAAGTGCCGCTTTTCCCGTTGCACACCTGGCTGCCAGACGCTCACGTGGAAGCTCCTACGGCCGGTTCCGTCATGCTTGCGGGTGTGCTCTTGAAGATGGGCACCTACGGCATGATTCGTTTCTGCCTTCCATTATTCCCGCTGGCTTCGCATCGCGCGGCTCCATGGGTAGCGGTCCTCGCCATCATCGGAATCATTTATGGCGCGCTCGTCGCTCTCGTTCAGCCAAACTTGAAAAAACTCGTCGCCTATTCCTCGGTGAGTCACTTGGGTTTTGTGGTTCTCGGTATTTTCGCGTTTCGCAACATCTCCATGCAGGGCGCCGTTTACCAGATGCTGGCTCACGGAATCTCCACCGGCGCCTTATTCTTGCTTGTCGGCATGCTTTACGACCGCCGTCATACGTTCGAAATCTCCGAATACGGCGGCCTCGCCACGCCGATGCCCAAGCTCGCGGCTTTTTTTCTATTCGTAGCTTTGTCGTCCCTAGGTCTGCCGATGCTCAATGGATTCGTTGGCGAGTTTCTAGTGCTCCTCGGCACCTATCAAGCGCACTGGCAGTGGGCCTCCTGGGCTGCACTGGGAGTGATTCTCAGCGCGGGCTATTTGTTGTGGTCTTACCAACGTGTATTCTTTGGCGAAATCACCAGCGAAAAGAATCGCACACTGCCGGACGCCTCACTTCGCGAACGGACGATTCTCGTTACCGTGGCCGTCGTAACGCTGTGGATGGGCATCGCATCACCCTTCATAACCAGGCGAACAGCTGCCGCGTCGCAAACCGTCATCGATCAGGTCGAACCACGCCGTCCCTACGAAGCGGCCTTGCCCGCGCCAAAATTGTTGCCGCCAACAGATACAACCGGCGCCGCAGCTCAAGCTTCATTCGAAAGGCTGGCCACTCGCTAAATGTTTCCCACCAACCCCACCAACCTGGATATGCTTGCCGTTCTTCCAGAACTTCTGTGGTGCGGCTTCGGCGTGTTATTGATGCTGCTGCAGCCCTTCGTTAGCAATCGCCATTTTTTTACGTTCCTCGCCTTGGTCGGAACCTCCATGGGTGCCGCCGCTGCCGTTATTCCCGCGGCACACGCTGGCCCAGCCTTTGGCGGTCTCGTTCAGGCAGATGCCTTTGCCCTGTTTTTCCGCCTGCTCGTGGGGCTCGTTGGCTTTCTTGTGGTCCTCGCTGCCGGGCCTTACCTTCAGCGCGAGCGCCTTCCCTTCCCGGAGTTTTACGCTTTGTTGCTGTTCGCCACCGCTGGCATGGGCGTCTTGGCGTCCGCGCAGGAGCTTCTCACCGCTTTCATCGGCCTGGAACTAAGCTCCATCTCCAGTTACATTTTGGCTGGTTATCGCCGCGATTCGCTCAAGTCCAGCGAATCCTCGATGAAGTATTTCCTTCTGGGTTCCTTCGCCACTGCCTTCTTCCTTTATGGCATCGCGCTCGTCTACGGCGCCGCCGGCACGACCAATCTTGGCCGCATGAGCGCCGTTGATCCCGGCAGTGCGCTCCTTAAACTCGGCCTCGCCATGATTCTCATCGGCCTCGGCTTCAAAGTCGCTGCCGCCCCCTTCCAGATCTGGACTCCCGACGTCTACGAGGGCGCCCCCACGCCCGTCACCGCGCTCTTCTCTGCTGGTCCGAAGGCCGCCGCATTCGCTTTGCTCTTGCGCATTTTCGCCATTGTTCCAGCGGCCACCCATCTATGGTTCTGGGCATTCTGGGTTCTCGCGGTTCTCACCATGTTCGCGGGAAATCTGGGCGCTCTGTTGCAAACGAACGTCAAGCGTTTGCTGGCTTACAGTTCGATCGCCCACGCGGGTTACGTTCTGGTCGCTTTTGCAGCCGTTACTTTTCTCGCCGGCAATTCAGAAGTGGGCGCATCTGCGGCCTATGCCGCGATTCTCTTTTATTTGCTGGGCTACGCGCTGGTAAAAATTGGCGCCTTCACTATCGTTTCGCAGCTCGGCGGCCTCGCGGAGAAAAACCTCTCGCTTGACGATTACGCCGGTCTCGCGCAGCGCCAACCCGTTGTTGCCGCCGCGCTAAGCCTGTTCTTGCTTTCGCTCCTCGGACTCCCCGTTACCGCCGGCTTCTTTGGCAAGTTCTATATCTTCAAAGCCGCCGTGAACTCTCATCTGCTGTGGCTCGCCGTGCTCATGGCCATCAACAGTGTCATCGGCGCCTATTACTACCTTCGGGTCATCGTGGTCATGTACATGCGCGATCCCAGCACGGAAATTTCCTCCGCGCCCCCTGCGCGCTTCCCTCTTACCGTCAAATTGGTCCTCGCCATCACTGTCGCTGCCACCGTCTACCTCGGCCTCTTCCCCAATCACATCCTTAATTTCATCCTTCAGCCCAATCTCCTTAACCACTAATCTTTCAACTCCCTGCTTTTATCTTATTAACTTAAGCTCCGTCGCTATTTAGGGGTTGGGTGCCAGCTTGTGGTTTTCTGGATGTCGGTAAGTTTAAAGTCCTTTAGAATGCGCACTTACAAAAAATGAGGGGGTGGAGGTCGGGACAGCGGATTCTTGCAAAAAAAGCCCGGAGGTTTTCGCCTCCGGGCTCTATCGTCACAACCGTAATGAATTGTCTTAACTCAATTTCAAATAGAGAAGGAATCCCAACGCAAACGTAAATAGTGTCAGCGTCTCTACGAATACCAAACCCAAAATCATCGCCGCCCGGACGCCGCCGGCCGCTCCCGGATTTCTCGCGATGCCTTCGCAAGCTGCCGCTGCGATACGGCCCTGTCCCAACCCTCCGCCGAACGCTGCGACCGCAACGCCGAAGCCTACGGCGAGCACCAGGGTGGTCGTGTTTATGGGTGTTTTCTCCGGCGCTCCTTGCTGCGCGAAGGCAGCCGGAGCCACCAGCATCACTGCGAACAGCACCATCAAAACCACTGCTGCTTTCTTCATCACTTCCTCCTCATGAATTGCCGCCAGGAGGTGGTTCCCGGACACCGTGCAGCCGGGCTCACGCTGAAGCGGCTAACAAAGTCTAATGCTCGTCCGCCGTTGCCAGGCCGATATATACAGCCGGCAGGATCGTGAACACGTAGGTCTGAACTACGGAAACAAAAATATGTAGCGCTACAAATGCTAGCGGAAAAAGTGCAGGAAAAATTCCCAGGAGTACGCCGAGCACCGGAGACTTTTCCCAGCCCCAGATCGCTGGCCCGGCGAAAAGTCCGAGAAACAGAACATAAATCATGTCGCTGGCAAAAATGTTCGCCCACAGTCGCACCGTTAGCGACAGCAAGCGCGCTGTCGTGCTCAGCAGCTCGACAGGAAAGATAAGCGGGGAGAGCCACGCCACCGGCCCGGCAAACTGCTTCAAGTAGCCCAGCGGTCCGTGGTGACTGATGCCCTGCCAATTGAAATACAAAAACGTTATAACCGCGCATGCCAGTGGAACCGTCGCGTTGGCCGTCGGCGAGCTGAGGAAAGGAAAAACACCAAAAAGATTCGCCAGCAGGATAAAGAGGGAGACCGAACCCACCATGGCAATGTATCGGCGCCAATCGTGGCCCGCGTTTTCTTCTAAAATGTCGTTGATCCCGAATCCCAGAGGATTCGTAAGCAAAAATTCTGCCACCTGCTGCGACGCGCCCGGTCGGTCCACCGACAATCGCGACTTCACCCACAGCCCTAAGAGCGTGCCCACTACCAATACGAGCATCGCCATCACTACATGCTCGGGAATGGGGGTAGCAGGATTACTCGGCCGAATATGCAAGGCCGAAAGCAGCGAAAGCGCGAAACGCCCGAAGTAGTGATTTACAAGCTGAGTAATGCCACTGACATGTTGTTCCATTTTTTCTGTGTCCCTGACCGGCTCGCCGCTCCCTGTTCCGCCTTATTTCGCGCTATTGCGCCCTGCTTCGTCTTACTCTGTAGGGCGCCACACTTCGTACACACTAGCCGCAATCGTCGCGGCCGCTAGCGCACACAAACCCACAACCATGCCGGCAAGGGGAACTCTCAGAACTTTAAAAATAACATACACAAGTAGGGCTATCAAGGCGTAGCGGAATAGCGCCCGGAAATAGGTCCCCACCGGCACGCGCGGCCGTGCTGCGGCCGCTTGCGCCCTGGATGCGGCCACGAGCGCGTCCAGGCCCTGCCGTAGCCAGCGAAAATTCAGCCACGCCAGCACTCCACCAATGGCCAAGCCTGCGCCCCATAACGGATCGCGCAGCAATCCCACCAGGAGTCCCGCCCCTAGCCCAAACAGCAGCGTCAGCCACGAAATGCGGCGCTCCGTGGCCGCGCTTGGCTTAAATTCAACTCGCCTTCGATCCATCGTCGCTTCCAGGCATGCGCCTCAGCACGTCCCGCACACCAGCGAAGAATCCCAGGCCGCCCAGCATCAGTAGGAAGATTGGCTTCGTGTGCAGCCAAAGATCGAGGAAATAACCGAAGAGCCCGCCCACCACGACGGCCCCCACGATTACGAAAGGAAGCTCCATGGCCGTGGCGAACTGGCGAGAAGCCTGCTTGGCCTTCTCAGCTACGGGCGTGTTTGATTCGGGACTGTCCGGCTTATTGTCCAAAGGCATAGCGCACTAGTCGCGTGAACGGTTCAGGATACAACCCGGCTGCAAGCGTTACAAACACCGCGACTCCCATGGCCACGGCTTCCGCGCTGCTCATCACGAGCGGCAGCGTATCACTGGCCGGCTTCTTCCAGGCATGCACCACGAGGCGGGTGTAGTAGTACAGGCCCGGAAGGATAGACAGCACCGCGAGCACCGCGAGCACGGGATGCTTACTCTCCATCAGCGCCCGAAAAATATAATACTTGCCCAGAAAGCCCGCGGATGGCGGAATTCCCGCCAGCGAAAGCATGAAAATCAATAGCAGCACCGCCGCCGTGGGGCTTCGCTGATACAAACCATCCAGATCCGTCAGGCGGTCGCCGATCAGTTCCTTCTGCCGCAAAACGATGACCACGGTAAATGCTCCGACGGTCATGAAGACATACGCGAACAAATGGTATGCGATCCCAAGGAAGCCAGCTTGATTCCAAGCTACAAAGCCCAGCAGCATGTACCCGATATGCACGATGGAGGAGTACGCGAGAAGGCGTTTCAAATTCGTTTGCCTCAGGGCCGCGAAATTTCCCCACGTTAACGACGCAAGCGCCACACCCACTACCAGATAGATCCACGTTTCCTGCGAAGGTCCGAACACAATGACAAATAGTCGAAGCAGCACTGCAAACGCCGCCGTCTTCGATGCCGCGCTAACGTACAAACTAATTGGGGTCGGCGCGCCCTCATACACGTCCGGTGACCACTGATGAAATGGCACGGCCGCGACCTTGAAAAAAAGTCCGATGGCAATCAGAACGAAGGCCAACATGGGCAAGGCCTGCAGCATCCACGGATCGAAATGTAATGCCGCTGGCATGCGTGTTTGCAACATCTGGCGAATCTGCTCTCCCGCGGGGCCCGGCTCGTGGCTCAGCACCACAGCCCGGATCAGATTGTTGCGCTGGGCGAGCGCAGCAGCGATGCCGCCGATACTCGTGGTGCCGCTTAGTCCGTAAAGCAGCGAAAAACCATACGCAAGAATCCCGGAGCTGAACCCTCCCAGCAGCACATATTTCAGTGCGGCTTTATTGGAATACTTGGAGCGTCGCAAGAATCCGGTAAGCACATGAAAACTCAGCGCCATCGTCTCCAGCCCAAGAAATTCGACCATAAGGTCGATTCCCGACACCATAAACATCATTCCGACGCAAGCGAACAGCAACAGCGCGTAATACTCGCCGTGTTGCTCGTCTTCGATATCCAGATATTTCACGGAAAGGACAGTGACCAGAGCCGTTGCCAGGAGGAAAATGGCCCCGAAGACAAGAAAAAATGGATCGATGAGAACAGTCTCGTGAAAAGCAGGCAGGTCGCCTCTGGCTGCGATCTGCCCGCGCAGGATCCACAGCGTAAGGCCACTGAAAGCGGTTCCCGTTAGCGCCAGGACAGCATTCCAATATTTTTCTTTTTCGCTCATCCAGAAATCGAGCAACAGTATTCCCAGCGCGAATAAAACCAACTCTATTTCGGGCAAGATGACGGCGCCATCCGCTTGCAGAAATTGCCGAATCACGGCGATAGGAGAGGTAATCATTCTAAATATTATTTATTTTCCTAGAATGCTCGAGCGAATTGTCGCGAGCTTTAGTCTGTGCGCAGTACTTTTGGGCACGGCCTTGGCAAAAGAAAGCTTCTCGCGTGATTCTATAATGGAGCCTCGCGTGATTATAATTTGCTGCAGAAACAATTATTTTCACCACTTCAGCAAATCCGTTTCATCCGCGAACAAAGAGTCGGGATGGCGAAAGAATGCAATCATAATTGCCAAGCCCACTACAGCCTCCGCGGCGGCATCCGCAATAATAAATAGAGCAAAGACTTGGCCTGCCGCATCTCCAAACAGTCTGGAAAAAGCGACCAGATTTATATTCACGGCATTCAGGATGAGCTCAATGGACATCAGCACGATGATCACGTTGCGTCGCATTACGACGCCAATCACGCCGATAAGAAACAACGCGAAACTCAGGAAGAAATAGTGGGCAATGGAAAGCATACCGGGTTACATCTTTTTCTTCGTCAGTGCGACCGCGCCAATCATAGCCACGAGAAGCATTACGGAGACAATTTCAAAAGACAGTAAATAGGGCCCGAACAAACTCTTGGCTACTTCTTGCGTAGTGGGCGGAACTCTTTCCGGCGCTACAGACACAAATACCGGCAATCCTTGCGAAGGTATTTTCCTGAGCGACCAGATTATTAGGGCGAGCTGCGCAACTAACACCACGCACACCATCAATGCTACCCACTTCTGCCGCGCGAATTTCATTTGCTGCATCGCGACGTTGAGATTCACACACATGATTACGAAGACGAACAACACCATAATCCCGCTGACATACAAAATGATTTGCACGATAAATAGAAACCCGGCGTGCAGTTGCAGGAAAATACCAGCGGTGGCCAACAAAGTGGTTATGAGACACACAGCGCCATGCCAAGCATTGCGCCGCGTTACCATCAACGCAGCAGTAACCACCGCGATTACTGCAAAAATATAAAATACAACGCTATCCGGCATAAGAATCCGCTGTAATCACGGCGTCAGGCGCGCCGATGGCAATCGCTATTCAGGCCCACTGCAGTGGCCGTGTCTACGAAGCCAGGTGTAACCCACGAACAAAATGCCTAGAGAGATGACCATCCAGATCAGCGCAAAAACTGCCATATGCGCGGCGACCCATCCGCGAAACGAAATGGCCCACGGGATCAGGAACATCATTTGCACTTCGAAAATCACGAAAAGCGTCGCGAATATAAAAAAGCGCACGGAGTATTTGCCGGGCGCACCGTCTTCAGGCGGAATCCCGCTTTCATGCGGATAGAGCTTGGCGCCCAACACAGTCAATGCCGGACGCTTAGACCTAGCAACGAGCAAGGCCACCACGGGAAACGCGGTCACCAACAGCGCATAGAGCAGAAGCGGAATGGATGCGCGGTGCATTAACTTTTATTTCTCAAACAGGAGTTCGCCAGCGCGCTGCGTGGCCTTCACCACGGCTTTGATCAAGGTCACGCGCAGCTTGCCTTCCTCTAATTCCATAATTCCGTCGATGGTGCAGCCAGCGGGCGTGGTCACGGCGTCTTTTAGGAGCGCTGGATGATCGCCCGTCTCGAGCACTACGCTCGCCGCACCCTTCATGGTTTGCGCCGCAAGCAGCGTGGCCACATCGCGAGGCAACCCAACCTTCACTCCGGCTTCGGCCAGCGATTCGAGGATGATATAGGCAAAGGCGGGGCCGCTTGCAGAGAGCCCGGTGACCGCGTCCATATTCTTTTCGTCGACTACAACGGTGCGCCCGACGGCATCGAACATCGAGCGCGCCACCTCAGTGTGTTCCGCGGTGGCACTCGCGCCGCGGCAAATGCCCGCCATGCCACAACCCACGGTGGAGCAGGTATTGGGCATAACCCGTACCACCGGTACTTTGCCGCCGAGATGCTGCTCGATGTAGTTCGTGGGCACGGAGGCCGCGACAGAAATGATAAGAGTTTTTTCGGTCAGCTCGGGCGCAATGTCCGTTAAAACTTCTCCGACCACCTGAGGTTTCACGGCGAGGAGCACGATGTCCGCGCCGCGCACGGCCTTGCGGTTTTCGGTTGTCGCGTTGATGCCTAGCTCTTCGGCGAGCTTCGACGCTTTCTCCGGGTGTTTCACCGTAGCGGTCACATGTTTCGGCGTAAATAATCCTTGCTTCAGATAGGCGCGCAGCAAGATTCCGCCGAGCTTGCCGGTTCCGAGGACAGCCAATTTTTTGTCTGTTAGTTTTTGTGCCATGATTTTAGCGAAGAGCACTCCGCAATGTCGGATGATATTGTTGACGCGATCTCTCCAGCGGTCAACCTAAGAATGGTATAGAGGCAGGAACGCAGTGCTAATCGTGGCGGGCGCCATGCAACACATGCACGGCGTGGGGCAGCAGATGCGCGACTGTTTCGAGGGACTCCACGGCACCTTTGGGACTGCCGGGCAAATTTACGATGATGGTTTTGTTTCGAACGGCGGCAACGCCGCGCGACAATACGGCGGTGGGTGTTTTCTCCAAGCCTTTTCGGCGCATTTCTTCGCCAAAACCGGGGACAATGCGATCAGCAACGGCCAGCGTCGCTTCCGGCGTATTGTCGCGGGGGCCGATGCCTGTTCCTCCAGTGGTCAAAAGAACGTCAACGCGCGCCGAATCGGCGATGGCGCGAAGTTGTTCGCGAATACCGGCGATTTCATCCGGCAATCGCAGGACGGTGGTGACTTCCCAGCCCAAGCCCCGGCAAAAAGCCACCAAGGCAGGGCCGGAGGAATCCTCCCGCTCACCCTTGGCGACAGAATCGCTAATTGTAATCACCGCGACTCGCATGAGAGGGGTCGCAAAAACGATTGCAAAATCTACTTTGTTTCGACCGCAGCGCCACTGTTGGCTTCATCCAGCAGGCGCATCGCTTCCATCAGCAGGCCGGTAGTGGTGCGGGTCGTAGTAGTGCGCGTAGAGGCGTTCGCGGCGTTGAAATCAATTTCGAAGTCGCCGGCGGTCCAAAAAATGACTTTAAAAACAGCATCGTCGCCTTCGACGCCGCCACTCTGCGCATCGCGGCATTGTCCATTGGCAAAATAAAGCTCGCCGTGCTCTCCCTCTTTGCGCACCACCAGGCGACACGACTTTTGCCCCATTTCGAGGGATTGCATCAGGTCCGTCATGCTCATTTCTTCCAGGCGCCCCTGAATTACGCCAGGTCGTGAGGCCTTTTTCTGGAGCTTCTCGAGGTGCAGACGGTCGACAACTTTCTTCGTAATGCGGACGAGATCCCTGGCCAAAAACGGCTTGATAATAAAATCTTCCACGCCGTCCACCAAAGGCCGGAGACGCTCTTCAATATCGGCGCGGCTGGCCATAAACAAGAATGGGATGTGTTTGGTGGCCTGGCGCCCGCGCAATTTTTCAAACAGCTGACGGCCATCCATGCCGGGCATCTTATAGTCGCATAGGATCACGTCCGGCGGATTGTCGATGGCTCGCAACAAGGCGTCGCCACCGTCGGTAGCAAGGATTACTTCGCAGACCGGCTCCAAACTCTTCATGACGAGATCCCGCACCAACGGGTTATCGTCCGCCAGGAGCAAGGTGATACTTTTGGTGGGCGTGACGTTCATCTTGCAGCCTGCTTGATAAAACAGAAATTATTGTTGGTGCAGCAAATAAATTTGCTGAAAAGCGTCATCGGCCACGGCTCCGGGACGAAGATTTTCGGCGAGATGGCTGCGGGACGACATCGCGGCGATAATCGCCGCTTTTGCCGCCAGTTTTCGCGAGGAGCACAACATCGGTAATTTCCATGCTTTTGTCGAGGGCTTTACACATGTCGTAAACCGTAAGGGCGGCGGCGGCAACGGCGACCAGGGCTTCCATCTCCACGCCAGTTTGCGCGGCTGTCGTCACGGTGGATTGAAGTTCAACGCCATTCTGGCATAGGCGAGCAATCACATCAATGTGCGTCAGCGGCAGCGGATGACAAAGAGGTATCCACTCGGCGGTTCGCTTCGCTGCCGCGATGCCGGCGATGCGCGCTATCTCCAGCGGATTGCCCTTGGGGTTGCGCAGGCGTTTAACCTCGCGCACCACTTGCGGCTTCATCTTCACAAATCCCCGGGCCACGGCGGTACGTGTCGTTACGTTTTTCGCTGACACGTCCACCATCTTTACTTCGCCCTTTTTTCCATAGTGCGAAAGCGTCTTCATGTTTATCCGTGCCCTAGAGCATATCCTTTCGCATCAGCACGGGTACCCGCTCGCCAGCGGCAATGTTCTCAATCTCCGAGCCCACCACCAAAAAACAATTCGCTTTGGCCATCGCCAGGGTATCTCCGGACCCTTGCCATCGCAACGCTTTCACATACGGCGTCCCGTGCCGCCATTCGACGAGCGCGGGCAAAAAATGGGTCATGCCGGGCTTTTCCTTCACGCCCTGCGCCAATCGCGCTTCCACCAGGGGCAAGGGTCGCGCCTGTGCGCCACTCAACAAATCAATTGCTGGCACGACAAACAATTCGAACGTCACCATGGTGGACAGCGGATTCCCCGGCAACCCAAACACGGGCTTACCGCGGCACATCCCAAAGACCGCGGGCTTACCCGGCCGGATGGCTACCGCCGCAAAATGAAACTCCGCGCCCAAATCTTTCAGTACGGTCTCGACCAAATCATACGTACCCATCGAAACGCCGCCTGACAATACCAAGAGATCCTCGCGCAGACCGGCCTTGATCTTGTGTTTTAAATCGTCGGTGCGATCGGCTGCATTTAGCAACACAACGGGCTCGCCGCCAGCAATCTGCACTTGTGCTGCGAGCGATACGCTATTGCTGTTACGGATTTGAAAAGCGCCTGGCGTTTGCCGCACGGAGACCAATTCGTCACCAGTGGACAAAATCGCCACGCGCGGTTTTTTCGCGCACGTTAATTGCGACTTGCCCACCTGCGCAGCCAGCGCCAACTGCGCGTAACCCAGCCGCACTCCGGGCGACAAAATGGTTTGTCCAGCCGCGATCTCCCTTCCGCGTGGCACAATATTCTGACCCGCTTCAGCGGCGCGTTTAAAGCACACGAGATTACCCTCGCGTGCGGTGAACTCGATCATGACTACAGCGTCCGCGCCCGTGGGCACCGCTCCTCCCGTCATAATCTGAACACAAGTGCCAGGAGCTAAAGGCTGCGTCACCGAGTCACCAGCCTTAATTTCGCCGACGTAGGGAAGTTTGACGCCCATCGCAGCGTCCGCAGCACGCACCGCATAGCCGTCCCGCGTTGCGCGGTCAAAGGGCGGATATTCGCGATCGGTCTTGACATCCAGCGCCAAGACATAGCCCAGCGCATCGCGCAGGCTCAGATCAACAGTGGCGCACGGTGCTGTACTTCTGCCGAGCTGTTCGATGACTTTGTTCCGAGCTTGCTCGTAGCTGAGCATTCGAGTGGTTATCGCGGCGATTGGCAATGGCAAGAGCTACAGGAAACCATGATACGGAAGAAAAACCGACACTTACAGCCAGCGCGACAGCAGCGTGCCCGGAGGCACAATCGTCGCGTCGCGTTCCGGTCCCGTGGAAATCATGCCGATCTCCACCTGAAGAAAGTCCGCGATGAAACGCAAATAATCAACGGCGGCTTTTGGTAATTTCGAGCCATCTTTCAAACCGTAAGTGGTCTCGTTCCATCCTGGCAGCGTTTTATATTCGGGCGTAACATGCTCGTACTCTTCCGCGAGGGCGGGCATTTCTGTGAGCAGTTTCCCCTTGTACTTGTAGCCCACGCACACTTGGATTTCGCGCTGGGTATCAAATACGTCCAATTTTGTTACGACGAGCGAATCGATGCCGTTAATCATTTTCGCGTATCGCAAAACTTGCAGGTCCAGCCAGCCGCAACGCCGCGGGCGTCCTGTGACGGCGCCGAATTCCTTACCACGCGTGCGCACTTCCTGCGCGTCCAGGTCCGGCATCTCCGTCGGAAACGGCCCGCTGCCAACGCGGGTAGTATAGGCTTTCGAAATGCCAAGCACGTTTTTGATTTTGGTTGGCGGCACGCCGACGCCGGCTGTCGCGCCGCCAGAAATGGCGCTGGATGAGGTGACGAAGGGATATGTGCCGTGATCAATGTCCAACATAGTTCCTTGCGCACCTTCGAAGAGCACGGACTTACCGCCATCGAGCGCGCGATTCAAAAGTTCCGCAGTATCGCAGATGTATTCGCGAATTTTTTCTCCTAGCTTCAAGGTCTCATCCACTTCGTGCGAGAAATCAACGTCAGCGGCGTAAGCGCCTTTTGCTAGGCGGTTTTTTTCGGCCACGACGCGCGCGGCCTTCTTTCGAAACAATTCTGGCTCCAGCAGATCGCACATGCGCAAGCCGCGCCGCGCCATTTTGTCCTCATATGCCGGACCGATGCCTCGCGAAGTAGTGCCGATTTTATCGGCGCCGCGCGCATGTTCTGCTGCTTTGTCCAGTTCGCGGTGGTAGGGAAAAATCAGATGCGCGCGATTGCTGAGATGCAGCCGGCCTTGCACGTTAATGCCGGCCTTCGCGAGGTTTTCAATTTCGGCGACTAAGGCCGCGGGATCGACTACAACTCCGGTGCCGATCACGGCTTGCTGTTTGGGACGCAAAATCCCGCAAGGAATCAACTGCAACACGTAGCGATCTTTGCCAATGATGACGGTATGTCCGGCGTTGTGACCGCCGGCGACACGCGCGATATAGTCAAACGAGCCGGCGAGGTAATCGACGACCTTGCCTTTGCCCTCGTCGCCCCACTGCGCGCCCACCACCACGACCGATTTCATTCCTGTCCCTTCTCTTGCGCGCCGCCCGCGTCAGGGCCCGCACTATTCCCTCTCCACGAGCAAGCCGAGAGGCGAAACTGTTGGTGGGAATCCGCAGCAAACAACAAATCAGAATCGTACGCTGGCCTCGGCTTCAACGCAAGGGTGCATGCCGGAAACAATCCACAAGATGATCGTTTACCATGCCTGTCGCTTGCATGAAGGCATAGCAGATGGTGGAGCCCACGAAGCGGAATCCGCGCTTTTTCAAATCCTTGCTCATGGCCTCGGACTCCGCTGTTTTCGCGGGGACTTGTTGGTGTTTCGTCCAGAGGTTTTGCTTAGGCTTTCCGTCCACGAATTGCCATATGTAGGTATCGAAAGAGCCAAAGTCTTCCTGAACTTTTAGGAATGCTTGTGCATTGCTGATGGCGGCTTCAATTTTCAGCTTATTGCGAATGATTCCCGCGTCGAGCATCAAGAGATTCACTTTCTTCTGGCTATAACGGGCAACTTTTTGCGGATCAAAACCAGAGAAAAGGTCGCGATAGCGCGCGCGCTTCTTCAAAATGGTCTCCCAGCTCAAGCCGGCCTGCGCGCCTTCCAACAGTAAAAACTCAAACCATTTGCGTTCGTCGTGCACGGGCACGCCCCACTCTTCATCGTGATAGAAAATGTTGAGCGCGGTGGTGGCCCAATGGCAGCGAGTGATTTCGGGAGTGGCACGTTTCATGGGGAGATTTCTCGCGAAGATTGCTGTAAATACGAGTTGCGAATAATTTACGTTACTGGTCGATGCAAGATAATGGTCAACACAAAATAATGCTTAACGCAAAATAAAATGAATGATGATGGTGTTTCCGCCGAGCAGCACTTCATCAGAAGTCAATTCTTCAGTCCAACGATCTTTGCGACGTGCTTGCGGCGTCAATTTTCCTAGCAGGCGAATGAGCGCCACGAGCGGCCAGTATAGCCACTGGTTGGCCTTTTTGCGATCGCGGTACACACCTTGAATGGCGAAGCCGTTCTTTTCGGCGTAATAGCGCAGCTCGTTGTAGCCGATGGGATTGGCGTGCACTACGATTTCGTCCATGCCGGCGCAATCGTGAGAAATTTTCGCGCGATATTGTTCAGAGAGCGGCTTAAAGTGCGACGTATATCCAAAGAGCAACCATTTCAGCCGCTCTTCCACATTCATGATATTCGGCACGCTGATGACTAAATGCCCGCCCGGTTTGAGCAGGCGCTTATACTCGCGAAAAGCCTGAGGCGGTGAATCGATGTGCTCAAGGCCGTCGAGGGAGACGATGTAATCAAACGAGCGCGAAGAATAGGGCAACGTTCCGGATAAATCGCCGCGCTTGATTTCCACGCCGTCCAGGCGAAAAAGCTCGGAGTACAAATCGCAGCAGCGCACATCGAAACCTTCGAGGAGCAAATCCTGCGCCAAGGCTCCTTCTCCGGTGGGGCAATCCAACATGCTCCCGCGCGGCAACGGCTTCAAAATCTGCAACACGGTCTCATGGAGACCGGGGCGAGACACGGCCATCGGCCCGCGCTCGCCAGCTAATAGCGGCGGATGACTGGCCGGCTTGATGGTGCGCGTGGGCGTTGTGGATGCAGCTGTGTCTGCTGTGGCCAATCTAAACTCCTAGTGATTTAGGCTCCCTGGTGATACGCGCTGCTAATGTTCTCCGGTGGGAAGGGCGCACAAAAAATAAGGGACGCGTCGTACTAACTGTACGGCACGTCCCAGTTCTTTTCTATCACTTTTACTTATGGCGCTTTTACTTCAGGTGCTTTTACTTCTGCCACTTTTACTTCGGGCAGATGACGCGCAAGCGCCTTAGTGATTTGATCCTTGGGTACGGCGCCGACAATCTGTTCCACTACCAGCCCGTTTTTGAACACGAGCAAGGTAGGAATTCCACGCACATTGTAACGTCCGGCGGAATTCATCGCCTCATCCACATTCAGCTTCATCACTTTGAGCTTTCCGGCGTAGTCGTGCGCGATCTCCGCCACGGTGGGTGCCAGCATGTGACACGGACGGCACCACTCCGCCCAAAAGTCAACCATCACGGGCTGCGAGTTGCTAGCCGTCAGCACCTCCACTTCAAAGTTTATGTCTGTTACCGCCGTAATATTATCAGCCATGTCTTTTGTCCTCAGCGACTTGCCCACCGGGCCGCCGCTCTTTTCTCCTCAATTAGATGTGGCAACTGATGTTTGGTTTCGTACCGTTTGGCCCGCCCCAAGAGGGGAGCGCGCTGCTTCGTACAGTTTCGCATACTCGCGTGCCGAAGCTTTCCATGAAAAATCCTTGGCCATACCGTTTAATTGGATGCGCTTCCAGATTCGCTCGTCCATGTAATGATGGAGCGCTTGCTTTATGGCTTGCAGAAGAGCTTTGCCCGCGTATTCTGTGAATTTAAATCCGGTGCCAGTTCCGTGTTCCAAATCGAACGGCTCGACGGTATCGTCCAACCCGCCGGTGGCCCTGACAATCGGCACCGTACCATACTTTAAGCTATATATCTGGTTCAAACCACACGGCTCATAACGCGAGGGCATCAGAAACATGTCCGCGCCGGCTTCGATTTTATGCGCCAGGACATTATCGTAAGCAATTTTTAATCCTACGCGGCCCGCATACTTTTCCGCTAATACCTGAAACAAATCTTCATAGCGCTTTTCGCCGGTGCCCAGGACGACAAGTATGAGATCCTCGCGCATCAGCTCGTGGGCTTTGTCGGCGATCAGATCGAATCCTTTTTGATCGGCGAATCGCGATACGATCCCGATCACTGGGCGTCCCAAATTTTCCTGCGGCAAACCAAACACTTGCAGCAGATCCAGCTTACATACCTGCTTGCCACTCAAATCCTTTGCGGAATACTTCGCGGCAATGTATTTGTCTTTTTGCGGGCTCCACACCGAGTAATCGACTCCGTTGAGTATCCCGACCAAGCGGTCGGCGCGGCTGCGCACTACGCCATCCAACCCATGTCCAAATTCGGCGGTCTGAATTTCCTGCGCGTATTTCTTGCTGACGGTCGTCAGATAATCCGAATAAATCAGCCCGCCCTTCAAAAAATTCACGCTTCCAAAGAATTCGATTCCCGCGGGGTGATACAAGGCTGCGGGAATTCCCGCGCGTTCCAGCACATCCCTGGGAAACAGCCCGTGGTACCCCATGTTATGGATCGTGAATACAACGGGTATACCTTTTACGAGCGGATCCTCGGCGTAAGAGGAGCGCAGCAAAGCGGGCACCAAGGCTGTCTGCCAATCGTGGCAGTGAATCACATCTGCGGGCCACACGTGCTTAGCAATCTCAATCGCCGCACGGCAAAATTCGCTGTAACGCTCCGCATTATCCGGATAATCGCCGGCACTTCCGCCATACAAACCATCGCGATCGAAGTATGCGGGATCGTCCACGAAGTAGTAGCGAACACCATTAATCAACGCGCCATCGGCGATAGCGGGAAATCGGAGGCGCGGGCCAACTGGCACGGTGAGGCTAGGCATCACGACGGCGCTGGATTTCGTTCCGCGATAAGCCGGCAAGACTACGGCAACTTCGTGTCCGTGAGCGACAAGCGCTTTCGGCAGCGCCTCGACCACGTCCGCCAAGCCGCCGGTCTTTGAAAACGGCAGCCCTTCCGAGGCTACGAATAAAATTCTCACGGCGTTCCCGATTGGTTGTTATTTTCCACGCAGTTTACGCTATCGAACAGCCCCTCCTCCGTCAAGTAAGAGGCCATTGATTCGTGGCCGTTTAGATCTTGCTGCTACACTTGCGTCGCATGAGCCGCCAACGTCTCGGCCAGCACTTTCTAGCCGACGCCCAGTGGCGCGAACAAATCGCGCGCGCCATTCGCGTTTCGCCGCACTCTACCATACCGTTGGCTCCCGCATCGGCCGGCGCAAATTATTGCTGGATCGAAATAGGAGCCGGCCACGGCGAAATGACAGAGTATCTGGCGAGCACCGGCGCTCCGGTCTACGCGGTGGAGCTGGATGCGTCGTTGATTGCCGGTCTCCAGCGTCTTGTCAACAAGCTTCCGAATCTGACAGTCGTACCGGGAGATATTTTGGAGATCGATCTCAGCGCGATCGCTGCCGGGCGTCGCATCCGGCTCTACGGAAATTTACCCTATTACATAACGTCGCCTATCTTGCATCACCTGTTCACGTTTGCAGACCTGCTCGATGAAATACATCTCGTCATGCAGACGGAAGTTGCGGAGCGCCTCGCCGCCGAGCCTGCCAGCAAGGCTTATGGGTACCTTTCCGTGGCCACGCAGCTCTACACGCGGCCAGAATTGGTCTTCGAGATTCCGCGAGCCGCTTTTAGCCCGCCGCCGGAGGTAGGTTCTGCGCTGATTACCTTGCGGCTACCCGGCGAACGCACTAAGCTATCGCTTTTCAAGCCAGCTCGCGCATCCGTGCGCGAGAAAGACGAAGTCGTTGGGGCACGCGAAACTCATTTTCTTAATTTTGTGAAATTGTGCTTCGCGCAAAAGCGAAAAACTTTGGTGAACAACTTGCGCTCGCTGGCTAAACGCGATGTCGTTCGCGATGCTTTAGCGTCGCTAAATTTGCGTCCCGACTCCCGCGCAGAACAACTTTCGGTCTCGCTGTTAGCTGAGCTGCACTCTGCGCTGTGCAAGACTCGGACCTAAGTGCTGCAAGACTTTGCCAGGTTTAGTTTTTCTTATTGGCGGCCATGAGCCGGTCGGGGTAGTCGCTCATAATGCCATCTACCCCAGCTTCCATCAGGAGTCGCATATGCGCCGGATGATTCACGGTCCAACAGACAACTTGTACATCCTTCTTGCGCGCCTCTTGCAGCAATGATGGGGTCACCAGGTCTGAGCGCACCGCCAACTGGCGGGCCCCGACCTCCAGGACTTTCTCCAAAGGCTTTTCTATGGTCCCCTCGAACAATAATCCGGTCATGAGGGTCGGCTCAATCCTGCGGACCGCCGCCAGAATTTCCGGGCTAAAGGAAATCACCAGGGTACGGGCGATCTCTCCCGATTCACGAAGCGCGCCAATCAAGGCATGCTCCCCACCCCAAGATCCGCCCGGCTTTAACTCCAGGTAAAAGACCACATCATGCTTCTTAGCGAACTGTAGAATTTCTTCCAAAGTAGGGATGCGTTCATCCGCGAACTCGCTCCCGAACCAGGACCCCGCGTCCAGCCGCCTCAACTCCGTCAGTGTCAAATCGTGCACCGGCCCTTGGCCATTAGTCGTGCGGTTTACGGTGGCGTCATGCATGGCCACCAGGCGCGCATCCCGCGAAAGCTGAAGGTCTGTTTCAATGAAGGCGGCGCCTAAGGCAAGGGCCTTTCTGAAAGCGGCCATGGTGTTTTCCGGCGCGTGTCCGGACGCGCCGCGATGGGCAATGACCAGCACTAAAAGGTGCTCTCCCTTCGAAATTGTGAATGCGCGCCGCTGAAACAGGCTACTGGATTATAGTTTTTTCGCAACTATCTGCTTGGCGAGAGTCTAACATTTGTGGTACTTAGCGCCCTGCACCCATTTTGTTAGGTTCGCGAATCTAACAACAGGGAGAATCTAGCAGGCCAAGTTAAATTTCGTCTAAGGAGGCGCGCCATGAATCATAGGTTTCTTTCGAAAATGGCCCGAATCGCGGGCTTCGTGTTTGTTGCGGCGATAATCGCCGCCCCGTACGCGTCCGCCAGTATCCCAAATGCCAGTCCGCAGGAGCCGCGATCGCGGCAAAATCTCGTCCGAGAGGTCCGGCATCAGCTTTTGTTGCTGCCGTACTACTCTGTTTTTGACAACCTGGCTTATAAAGTTGAAGGCGATAAGGTCATCTTGGAAGGGCAGGTAACGCGTCCGACCCTGAAATCCGACGCCGAAGCCGCCGTAAAAAGTATCGAAGGCGTTTCCAGCGTGGTGAACAACATCGAAGTTCTTCCTTTGTCCCCGATGGATGATCAGATCCGCCGCGCAGTTTACCGCGCCATCTATGGCGACGGCGCGCTGTTTCGCTACGGTGAATCGGCCGTGCCGTCCATTCATATCATCGTAAAGAACGGAAACGTTACGCTGGAAGGAGTGGTGGACAGCGAGGCCGACAAGAACATGGCGTACCTCCGAGCCAGCAGCGTGCCTAACGTATTTTCGGCGAAGAACAACCTGGTTGTCGCGTCGTCGAAGTAAACCACAGATATCTGCTCTGTGCGCTTTGACTTTTCAGAAAAAGGGTCGCGGATTCTCCGCGACTCTTTTTGTTTGCGTGCTCTTTGCGATTAGACCGCAGCGGCGACGGGATTCGCCGTTTGGCTGCGGCGCGATTGGAAGGCGCGTCATCTTGGGGGGAAAACGAAGGATTCCCACAGATCCGCGCGCGCCTTGGCGTCCGAAGCGATCACTTTCAGCAGATCGCTGACAGACAGCATGCCGTGGAAACTCTGTCTTTCATCCAGAACTATCAGGTGATATACGCTGTTCTGCTCCATCAACAGAAGGCACTCTTCCAGCGACATGGCGGGAGTGACGGTGACCAATTCTCGCGTCATTATGTCCGACACTTTCATCCACGCCGGGCACTTATTCTCCGCGGCGACTTTATCCGCGATATCACTCTGCGAAATCACTCCGACAAGTTTGCCGGAAGGATCGGTGACTCCGACCGAGCGCACCTGCTTTTCGCGCAAATATTGCGCGGCTTCGTGTACCGTCTTGTCTTCGGTAATGGAAAATACGGCTTTGCGGGAACCGATGAGATCCGAAACTTTCATAGGCTTCTCCCGGGGACAGTCCTTGGGCGAATACTAGGCCCAATACTGTGCTGGTTGCAACCGAAAACCGGACGAAGCTGCCGAGGACTTTTTTGCGGCGTCCGGCTCGCACGGCAGGACCCTAGATGGCGGCGACGCTGTGCACGATTTTGGCCGCAACTTGGGCGCACTCAACAGAACAGACTACTCATTTATTTTGCGGCTACTCCGTTACTTCAAAATCCAGGATGCGATTCGGCGCTTTGTTGCCCGCGCCATCCACCGCCTGCATCATCAGGCGATAGCCGCCCGGCTTCAGTTCGTTAACCTTGACGAGTAATCCCACAGGCACGACTGGATTGCCTTTTTGGATGAAACTATCCGCGGCAATTACTCCGGTAAAGAATATTTCCTTGTTCGTAGCGCGCTCAAATACGCGGTAACCCATACCGACCTGCGGCGGCTTTTCCGCAGCGAGCAGCGGTTCGTAAATCTCCGTATACAGAATGACGTTATCCTGGCGCGTGAAGCGGTTGCTTCCCGACGGAATTACTTGCAACCCTTTCACGACCAGAGGCTTGCGATCTTCCAGCAGTGCGGAATCGAGGCCCGCCGGAATATCGGCGAGCCGCTGCGCCGAATTCGTCATGGCCAAGCCGCCAAGACTGAAATGCTGGCCATCATAGGCGTCGATCTCCAGGTGCGTTTCGAATTTGCCGAAGGCATCGCCTCCGGCGCTCAAAACCACGGTGAGCTTATAAATCCCGGGCGCCGCATCAAACTGGTTTTCGTAGTGATACGGCATTTTCGTAAAGTGTTTCCACTCGTCTTTTTCCAGGTCCAGGTTCACCATGTCGCTAAAACGCGCGCCCACCGAGCCGTCAGCACGCGTAGCGATGCCTAACACGTTGATGCTGGAGTGGTATTTGCCCTTGTTCTTGCTAAACTCCAACGCTTCGGCAGGCATCTCCATCGCTAGATTCACTCGTGCCACATTTGGCGAAGTATAAAAATAAGGCGCCGCCAGCGCGCCATGAATGGAACCCGCCTGGGCGCCCGTGGCGTGTGATTCGAGCTGCTTCTCCACCGGCTTGCCTTCCAGCACGTTCGTCGTCTTCACGTTGCAGTAGCCGCTGCGCGAGCGCACGTTCGTCCCGCCGCGATTGAGCTTGACCTTCAGTGTGTGGCAGCTGCCTTCGGGCGTTTCGGCAGGCACGTATCCCAGAATGTAGAATTCGCTCTGTTCCTGCCCGATGCGCTCCAACCCGCCCAGCAAATCGTTCGTGTTGAAAATGGTAAAGCCGCCAGTTCCTTCGGCCAAGGCAGCCAGAATCTGCTGGTTTGTCGCCGTCGATGGCGGCATTTGTGGCAAGATTAAGCGCGGCTGATTAAAAGGCACATTGTAATTGCGATAGCCTGTATTCGAGTTGCCGCCTGCCGGCGGATTCCCGGTAGAGCCTTTTCCAGCGCCTGGCGCTCCGGCAGTGCCGCCCGTGGTGCCACCTGGAGTACCACTGGCGGGCCTACCAGTGGTGCCCCCGGCACCTGCACCGGCTGGCTGTCCAGCTCCGCCGCCAGTGCCGCCAGCGGGACGCCCACCGCCCGCGCCGCCACCCCCACCACCTCCAGCGCCACCACCGGGCCGACCTCCGCCACCCCCTGCAGGGCCGCCGCCGGGCCTCTGAGGAAACGCCGTAAGTACGAGATGCGGGCGCGCTGTTATCGTGTTTTTCTCACCGTGTTTTGCCACGGCTCGCCGATGCCCAGCGAGTGACCCGCTGCGCGCGCTTCCGCCGGGTGCCACCAAACCTCGCACATCCAGCGCATAGATAGCGACGTTGGCTTTATTGCATGCATCGATGGTGGCCGTAAGCTCTGATTCGTTCTCCGGCGTCAGTGCGAAACCCCCGGAGAACAACACCAGCATTTTTCGCCCCGGCACGCTGCGTAGGTTCTTCGCCAGACTGCGTACCGCCAAAAGCATGCTGCGGGCGCCAAAATCCGCCTCCGCACTGCTTAGCGAGGAAATTCCCATGGAGGCGATTGTCACCGGCGGCCCCGAAGAAGGCGCATTCGGATCAACCGACGAATTTTTCACACCGGATACCGCGGACCGCAACAAGTCCGGGTTCGCCGTGAAATTCTGCGTGATTCGCAACCTTCCGGTAAAATCGACCACCGCCATGAGGTGCTCCGGGCCAGAATTGGCGGCGATAAATTTGTTCGCAGCATTGCGCGCTTGGATTTGGTCGGGCAGCTGTATCGTAGAGTTATCGAAAAAAAGAATCAGATAACGCTTCGGTCCATTAGCTTGCGTGGCCGCGTCAGCGCCGGTTGAGAAGCTCGAGATTCCCTGCTCTTTATTGTCTTCGTAAACTTTAAAATCTTTTTGCGTCAGATCTCGAACGTAGTGGCCCTTTTTATCAGTGACCACCACATCGAGCAGCACGAGTCGCGACTCTTTTTTGATTATGCTGACCGGTTGCTGCTCGGCTGCGGCATTGGTTGCTGCCGTAGCGGTTGCAGAAGGAGGAGCGCTTTCCGTTTGCTGCTGCGCGTTGCCCCAGGCCGCCGCGCCGCGGCACACGAGCAATGCGAAAACGGCGAGAATGCCAAACTCGCCCAAGATTCGGCTACGTTCGCGATCAGTGTGTTTATTCATGTGTTCCCCATCTCATCCCAGCTAATATGGGATGCTCACGGCTCCATTGCGGGCCGCCAATTGCGATCCTTCGGCGTCCCTGACCACCAGTCGCACCAAGTACGTCCCCGGCTTCAGGTCAAAGCTTGACTTGAGGGTGAGGCCCGAATGGCTCAGTCGATCGTACGTGGTATCGAGAAGCTTCATCTCCACGATCTTTTCGCCGCCGGTCACGAAATTTCCATTTTCATCAAAAATCGCGGTGGCGATGGTGAGATTGTCGCGGTTGCGTCCCTCGGCCTTCCGAAAACGTATCCCTTTCAAATCAACATGTGTCAGCACGGCCAGACGCGCGCGCGTGGCATCTTGCTTAAAAAATTGCGTCTGAAAATCTACCGGAAGATCGTGAATCTCTTCCTGAGAGAATAGTGCCTCCTGAATTTCCAACTTCGCTGATTCGGCCGGATCGGCAATCGTGCGTGGCGCGTAATAGCCGTGCCGTGCCTGGATGGCGAATTTCTGCTGGCTGGTTAAGCTCACTTTTAGCGCGTGGTACTTACCATCGATCTTCAAGTTCTGGGGGGAGAAACCGAGAACATAGGAAAGCGCCGGAGCGGCTCCTGCTTGGCGCAAGCCTTCATCAACGTCGTTGCGATCGTGGAAAAACGTGCCGCCCGTCCCGTCGGCTAGTTGTCTCAGTATATTATTCTCGGCGAGCTGCGAGGTCACACGATAGCTGGCCTTGAAGCCTGCGGTACGCCACGCATCGTGTGGCGGGTCAGCTATATCTCCCATCAAGTTGGGGGTGAATAGCCCGCGCGCATCGATAGTATTAATGACGATATTGGCACGCGTCGCGCGGTCGACTAATTCCGAAGTCTCTGGCCACAGGCGGCTGGGGATAAATCCCGGTGAAACCAACACCATGACGCGCTGGCCCGGCATTCCCGCCAGACGCTTCACAGCGTCTTCGAGGTGCTGAAAAGTATAGCTGGTTTGATTGTCTCCTGCAGTTAACGCGCGAAGAGCCGCCGCTTCTGCAAGGCTGCGCGCCGCAAGGGCTTGCTGGCGGTCGCCGTGGAATGCGCACTGAATGGCATCCTCGGTGGCGACTCCTAGCGCTTGTTCGTCGCGCTGGTTCTCGATCAAATCCGCCTGGTAATAGCCGACTTCCGGGCAATCGTGAAATTCAAGGCCGTTAACCGGTCGGGGAACGATCTGTAGCAGCGCTTTTTGCAGCGCGTCCTGGTCGTCGGTAAACTCCTGCGCGAATTGCCCGGAAGTTGTATAAATCGCCACTCGATCCGACGAGGATAGCGCGCCAAAGAATCTTGTGGCGGCATCGCGCACAAACGTGGCGTCTTCCATCAAGAGGTGCACGTCGTCGAAAACCACGATCACGAATCGTTTAGCCACTTTAACGATGGGCGCCACTGCGGTGGCATCGTTATCCGGCGCAGCTACCGGCGCTGCTGCTTCCGTGGCGGGCTTGGGTAGAGAAGATTCTGGCGTTTCTACAGAAAAGGAGGAAATCACTTGCGGCTTGCGATTATCCAAAAGTTGGAAGTCTTCCTTGCGCAGATTGCGGACAACTTTGCCTTGCGGGTCACGCACTACCACCCGCACCAAGACCAGGTTGACGCGAACTTTAAACGTTGCCTTGTTGTCGCGGCTGGTAAGCTCGGCGTTATCCGCCGGAGCTTGCTGCGACGCAACGTTCGCCGTCGGCGCATCGTGCGCTGGAGACACCTGTGCCCGGACAGTTTGTGAAAAAATAACTCCAAGAAGGAACAGCAGAAAAGAAACGCTGCACTGAGGAAACCGGCGTTGCCTTTGGTTGGACATCCTGCCCTTTGAATCTGTCCATAGGTGTTATTACGCGGCGGAAAATTGACACCTTACGGATGTTTCGACTATACGCCCGCGACAATTTTTGTGCTAACGAATCCTATTATCACCGTAGGAACTGATATATTGGCCATTTCATGGTCGCGTTTTGCTCGCTCCAGGTACATCCCTCCACTGCAGTGAGTGTCCAACGACCGCTCGCTCCGCCTTGCGAGATTCGGCAAGCTCAGCGTTCCACGCCGCACCCAGGAAGATAATGATCGCCGAAAGCTCCATCCACACCAGCAAACCAATCACCGCGGCCAGTCCTCCGTAAACCACGCTATAAGGGACACGCCGCACATACGCTCCGAACAGCACATTCACCATCCACCAGAGCGCAGTAGCTAACATGGCGCCGGGAAGCACATTTCGCAATTTCTCTTCGCGCGGACGCGCCACGCGATAGATCACCGTAAGCGCCAGCATGGCCAGCAACACCGTAGTGATTGCAAATATGATCGCCCATAACAAATGCACTGGGCCGCTGTCTCCAAATTCCCGCAACATCCATTGCCGAAGCGGCTTCCCGAACACGCTTAATGTTGCCGCCGCCAATAAAGGCGCCATGGTCACCAACAGCAAAAGCAATCCACGCAGCTGGCGATGTAGAAACCCGGGCTTTTCGCTATCTCCGTAAATGATGTGAATGCCTTCCATGAGCAGCTTCATGACCTGCGAGCCTGCCAGTAACATCCCGACCCAACCGAGTAACGCTAGTTTCCAGGAGTCTGGTCCACGATTTATCAAAAATTCAGAAACAATTTGCTGGCTTCCTGGAGGCAAAAATCCCATCAGGAACATGATCAGCTCCAGCAGGCTGGTATGGCGGCCGAGTGGGCTGGTGGCCACCGCCACGGCAACCAGGAGCGTTGGGAAAAAAGCTACAAACAGATTGAAGGCGATGGCTTGCGAAATCATGCTGCAGCGCGGAAAAACGCGCGCGAACGCGCGCATTATGCGTGTCGAACGGGACGTACGGAAAAGCATGGCATCGCATTATACTGCCTGCCATGCGGTTCCCTTTGCCGAAATGCTTCCCCGCTCGCAAGGTAGCGACCGCCGAAAGCGCCGGAAGCAATATCGGTGTTACCGAGGAATAATCGGAATTTTGGCTCTAACCAGTGTGCCGTTCGTGTCTGACGAAAGTTGCAACTCTCCGCCAATCTCGCTCAAACGCTCCCGCATACCCGCTATTCCGACGCCGGGACTTTTTGCGGGCTCCGCCGATGCTTTTTCCGGAATCCCTTTACCGCGATCCCCAATCTCCAGTACAAGCACATTGTTCTGCGAGATCATTCGCACCGTGGCGGTCTTGCTCCCCGAATGGCGGTGAATGTTGGTAAGACTTTCCTGGAGGATACGGAACACCGCCAGTTCCATGTCCGAGCGCAACCTACCAAGATCTGGAGGAATTTCCAATGTGACTGGAATGCCACTGCGTTTCGAGAATCCTTCCACGTACCATGACACAGTCACTCCCAGTCCCGCTTCTTCCAACAAAGGTGGGTGCAGCAGGTAAGAAAGAGTCCGAATTTCCGCCGAGCATCGTTGGACTAAATCAATCGATTCGGCCAGCAACTGCGGTGTTCTCCCCTTCAACCCCGAGACCTCATTATGTAGCATGTCCAGATTCATCTGCAGCGCTGCCAAGTACTGACCCGCGCTGTCGTGCAGCTCACGCCCTATCCGCCGGCGTTCTTCATCCTGCGAACGCATCAACCGCGTGGACAAGTGCTTTAGCGATTCTTCCACCCGTTTTCGTTCTACCACCCTGCCCAACTGCGCGCCAATGCTGTTCATCGCTTCCAGAAGCTGCTCGTCAGGTTCCTTTTCCTCGCTGGAGAAAAATTCCAGTACCGCGACCACCTCACCTTTTACGGGAACGGGAAAAGCAAACGCGCTTCGAAGGCCCAACATTTCTCGAGTGCGGTTACGGGGAAAATTTTCTTCTTTATTTATGTCCCGAATCCACAGAGGCTTTGCGCGACTTGCTACGCGCCCCGGCAATCCTTCACCCAGTTTCATCTTCGTGTTTTCTGTGATCGTCCGAAATTTCTCAAATCCTTCTGGCGGGTTCGCATACCAAAGTTTGCTGGGACTTAATTCGGCATCCCGTCCGCCAGAAGTAAAATACACGTGTCCAAGCTCCGCCCCGGTGTGCGCGCATATCCTCGCGAGTGCGCTCGCGAAGGCCTCCTCTACGGTAGATGCCTCATTTGCAGCGATGGCCACGCTTTGCAGCAGTTGAATCACTGCTGTCTGCTGTTTCACCACTAGTTCAGACTTTTTGCGTTCGGTGATATCTCGCAAAATCCCTGTGAAACGCTTCTCGCCAGCTTCAAAGTGTTCTGCAATCGACAGCTCTACTGGAATTTCGTGGCCGTTTTTGTGTAGTCCGGGAAGCTGCACGCAAGCCCAATCCAGGTGTTTGTGCCCCGTGTGGTTGTAGCGATCCAGCGCCGTCTGGTGAAGCAGACGCAAATACTCAGGCATGAGCATGGTAACTTTGCGCCCCAACATTTCCTGGATGGAGTAACCGAAGATGGTCTCTGCGGCACGATTGACAAAAAGAATGGTGCTGTTGGCGTCTATCGTTAGGATCGCTTCCGAGGCAGATTCCGCCAGCGCACGAAAGCGCGCTTCACTTAGACGCAGCGCTTGGTCAGTTTCGCGCGCCGTGTCCTGCAAGTTCCTGAATCGCGATGTGTCCTCGGCCATGCGGTCACTCACCGCCTCGTTTTCTGGCGAATAGAATACTTCGGTGCTACACCAGAAGCCAATCCTAGCGTGTGTTGCACAGCGCAGAGAATTGTCGCGGATGGCATTCGGTGAGTCATAAAAGGTGACAGAAACCCTAGCACTTTAGCGCTGCGATACTAGGAGGGCTAGGAGTGGCGTACCAGTGACTTCCCTGGCGGCCCCGCCATAGATTAAGGGAATGGACACCAACGATAATGGTGCATCGGCAAGAAAACTGCCTCCGGACATCCGAGCAGCATTGGAGAAGCATGACGCTGTATTGCGTCTCTCGTATATGGAAATCGCCTCTGGTATAAAGAGGCTGTTAAGACAAGGCATCCCGAAGGAAGTAATTTCCCAGGTCGTATCACAAGCCGTTGAAGCCGTATCGAAGGATTTCAATCCTCTTAGATATCAAAAATTATACCCGCATACGGAGACCCAGACACCAGCTTCAGACCGCGTAGGATCTCCTGACCGCCAATAAATCCTCCGGCTGTTGAAGGTTGCACACAATCGTGCGGCGCCTGCAGAGGAGTGTGAAACAGATGTTTCATTTCTGGTTGGCGGTTGAAACTGATTGCGCGGACAAGCCTAGTATGGTCCGCTTCGCGAGTCAGCCCGGATACGGCCCGTGTGTATTTCATCACCCAGGCGAATCCATGCGATTTTGATCGACCCGTTACGCTGCGGCGCTGCCAGCTTTTACGTGGTGCACCGACGAGTTCTCCACCGGAAGCGTTTGAACGCTCGGGCTTCCCTTCAGCAAGGGTGCAATCTTCGAGGCAATTTCCTGAAACAAGCCGCTGTTATAATTTTCCACATCTCCGGCGGTCTCCCACACTGTCATGCAGCAAAATTGACCGGAAGCCGGATCAAGAGACTCGATGTTATCCACAAATCCAGGCTGCGATTGAATCCGCGGAAGGAACTGGTCGTTAAGAGCCTTTCTGAAGTCGTTTACCTTGGATGGATCGATCGTACAATTGATAATCCGCGAAACCATGGAACCCTCCTTGCTTGAACCGGAATTTCCATGCTGAGCGTCCGGTTCGCCCGAAAGCCTAGTCCTCCTCTGGCATCGTGTCAACGGCAAGTCGCGCCGATTTCTTGGGCTGCGAGTGCGTGGCCTCTCGTTTTGGCAGGACGTCACCCGTGCCAATTAGTTTGGGTTTATACCTAGTAGGATTGTGACGGTGCGAATAAACGTCTCGGTCGAGGCCGACTTCGTTAGAAATGCATCAGCGCCGACATCCAATGCCTGACGCGCGGATTGCGGCGAGTCATGCATGGAAAGGATTAGAATCTTTGTTGTAGGTAGGAGCACGCGGATTTTGGCGGCCTGCAACTGAGATCAAGCACCACTAAGTCCGGCCTCATTCCAACGACCAGGTTAATTGCCTGTTCTCCGTTCGCGCCTTCTCCGCACGCCGTTCCCGGGAGAATGCTGAGCGATGCTGTTTCTTACTCCTTTGCGTACAAGCTCATGGTTGTCCGCTAGAACAACACGCATAAACTCACCGTGGCCACCGGCAGCGGATTATCCACAGTCGCACGAATAGCGTTCTGCGCCGGACCGTTAGGGCTATAGTTTGAAGAGATGGAATAGGGTTACTTACTGCCTTAGGGTTTCGCCATCGCAGGAGCCGGGTACACCGCTACCAATGGGAGCCTTCGCTTCCCAAGGTTCTACCCAGTGCTTCATTGCAGTAATGCCGATAACGTCTCCTGTCCATCCACAATGGCAATGGGGATTGAACCAGTGCGCATCAGCATTCTCCAAATTCTTCTCCATGCTTACGCAAGCAGACGCTAACGGTCTTGCGCATGACGGACAACCAAATAGAAGCACATGAACAAATTGTTGGACTACTGGTTGCACATGGCTCTCCTAAATTGGGGAATCAAACCCTCCAAGCGTACACAAGGTTTTTGCAGAGATCAATTGCGTCGGATCGGTTTTCTGTAGTGGCTTCCTCGCCGCGAGGATCAATATATTTGTCTCGCCCGGAGGGGTGCTCGTCGATCAGCTTATTAACTGTGCCTGCGAGCGTGATGGTGCCTGGTGTCATGGAATTCTCCGGGCATGGGAATTTCAGCCAAGGACACTACAGGGGCCGCTCGAACTAAATCTGTACGAAAACGCACAGTAGAAAGAGACGGCACGCGCGATAATCCTTGTAGCCTGGTCGAGTGGCGAAGATTTTGATCAGTAGTCAAGCGCGATCAAACTCATTTTGCGGTTTCGTCGGCCAAAAGTCGGGTGAAGTATACTCATCTCTTGTAACTGAGTTGCCCGCTACCTACGTGCCGCGCGGAGCTGAGCCGATGAAGAAAGCGTTGTCTGACCAAGCCGCGAGCAATCCCACGCAATTCAACATTGAGGCAATCGCAAAGCTCGAGCAGGAGGCTTTGCATGGCCGGACGCCTACCGAACGTGCCAGCGACACAATCGTGGAATTCATTGGCAGTACAGCGTTTCTCTTGCTGCATGCGCTCTTGGTTGCTGTCTGGAGCTTGCTGAATCTCAACATAATGCCCGGTCTGAAACCCTTCGATCCGTTTCCCTTCGGCATTTTGGCGCTCTTGGTTTCCTCTGAAAGTGTTTTCCTGACAATTTTCGTGCTGATCAGTCAAAACCGCATGGCTCGCCAGGCCGAACGCCGCTCTCATCTCGATCTGCAAGTCAGTATGCTCGCCGAACAGGAAATCACCACGATGCTGCAGATGCAGCAGAAGCTTTGTCAGCACCTGGGAGTGGATGTGAAGTCCTCGACAGCGGCCGTCGAAGGGTTCAGTAGAACCACGGACGTACACAAGCTGGCAACCGAACTGGAGGAGAAGCTTCCAGGGTCGCTGCGCTCAGAACCATGAACACCGTCGTCCCTGAAATGGAACGCGTGTTGTTAGGGGCTAATACGCTGGTCCCACTGAGCGAACCCAGTCGTCTGTCACGCTGAGTGCCTAAACTCTTCCCGTATTGCGCAACGCAGTATACGACTTTTACCAAAACGTAATTCATACTTTTTCTATAACTGACTTGTTTTCATCAGTGGATTGTGGTCTGGCGCGTGCTAATACCCTATTAGCGCGGGAGTCTCGCTTGTCCTAGCGTAGTTCACGCCAAGCACGGGGCGCCGAGGCAGACTTTATTGTGTGTCGGCAGGAGTTGGAGGGAGAAATTATGAGACTACGTACTTTTTCCATATGGGTTCTTGTATTGGTTCTACCAGTACTGGCAGTCAGTGCCCATGCCGACATCCTTGGAGCTGCGGCTCCTTATGCGGTCATAGGGGGTTCGGGGGTAACCAATGCTGGTGCCGGCGTTCTCGGCGCGACTAGCGTCACCGGAAGTGTGGCGGCCCTCGCCGCAAACTCGTGCACTGGCTTCTTCCTCTGTGACGGGGGTCCTGGCCTAATCTTCGGTGGAACAGCACAAGTAGCTAATGCGACCGCCCTGGGGGTGGAGGGTGTGGGTGGTGCCGACACCGCGGAACTTGCTTTGTTAGCCAGCGGGCCCGCTACTGACTTGACTGGTCTTACTCTGGGGGTGGGTCTACAAGCGTCGCTCGCGCCGGGCGTCTATTCGTTTAGCTCGACAGCCGCTTTGTCGAACACACTCACTCTCGCCGGCGGGGGCAACGCCGCTCCGGTTTGGATCTTCCAGATAGGGTCGGGGCTCACTACCGACTCGCTCTCTCACGTTGTCGTGACCGGTACAGGTGCAGCTTCCGCGGGTGTGTATTGGGTGATTGGCACCGGGGGGCAGACCGGGGGGGCGACTCTCGGTCAAGACTCTACGTTCCAAGGAAATATTTTCGCGGACTCATTCGTCACCCTCCAGCCCGGCGCACAAATTACTTGCGGTAGAGCCTTCGCGGACACTTTAGTGCACTTTGACGGCATGTCGCCAGCACCAAATGAGAACGTCGTCAACAGCGATCTCTGCGCCAGCGGCAGTCCCAACGGCAATAACAACGGTGTTATTACGCCTGGCGGCGGGGTGGGCCCGGGCACGCCCGTCCCGGAACCCGGCACGTTGGCGTTGCTCTCATCCGGACTTGCAATTGGCCTTCTGATGTACCGCAAGCTCTCCGCAGCCAAGTGCGCGGTGGTCAATTCGACGACTACTGCGTAATGGTGAAATATTGAGGGTGATTTCTCATTGATGATGGCATCAATGGGGCCCATCCCCATTATTGGACTTCCCGCGCTTTTTATGCAGGTCCTGGTCTAAGTTCTCCCCGTAGTTGTCCGTCTGTGTCGGCGCCCACAAACCAAAGCTCCGTATGTGTGGGGAAAGCTGTGCAGAAAAATTTAACGGCGGAAAGAAGAGCGGCCAGTGGGGGCACCAGCCGCTCGGGCGTTCGAGGATGGAGGGTGTTACAGAACTGAGTTTGCGCCACACCCATAAACGCGTCGATAGCCCACCCGATCCATTTATGTGTAGTACTTTCCTTCCAGTACGTTCGTTTCCCGGGCCTGACGGCGCCTCTCACCTGGTTTATTGGCGATCTAGACCGGCCGATTTCAATCATTCGGAGTATGATGCCGCTTAACTTCAATTCTAGCGCCTTCTGTATGCGCTCTTCAGATCATTAGCTAGCAACGCGTAAGTGCTTGTCGTTATAAGAACGTGTAGAATTACTTGGTGAGGATAACTCAAGCATTCACGGCGTTGATGGCAGCGTTGGTGCTAACTGTATCGTTATCCTCCGCGGCTTGCGATCTCTCCTGTGCGTTCAACAAGCTTCCTTCGAATTGTGACCAGATCACTCGATTAGCCGAGCCGATGCAGATGCCAATGCAGATGGAGGGCATGAACCACGCGCATCACGCGCACCAATCAAGACTTGCCCAAATGGAGTTACTCCGTGCTTCATCGAGCATGGGCTCGTGCCAGCAGCAACCTTGCGCTAAGCCCGCGACCCACTCTGCCGAGAAGATTAGGCCCCCCTCCCCCCAGTTTGATCATAACGTTTTGACTATTGCCCATCTTCATCGGGTTCAGACTTCTGTCGTGGTGCATCATTCCGAGAGTGACAGCTTTGCGCTCAATTTGTCCGCGTTAGACCCTCTTTCGATTAGCCTCAGAATCTAGAACCTTCTCCTATCCCTGGATCGCACGCTTTCGTGGGCGTGTCGTGCATACGTTTAGTGCATACGCGTAATGCATTCGTCTATGCGCCCGTCATTTCACAGCGTTCATACATCGAGTCTGATTAGTGAGGGGGATTCAAGTGAGAATGTTTTGTGCGGCAACCCTAATGAGTCTACTTTTACCTGCCCTGGTAGCGGCCCAGGCCGGATCAATCTCTGCGGTCCAGCAATTGCAAGAGAAGAAGACCGAAGACATGCAGAATATGCCCGGAATGGACCACCAACAAATGCCGGTCCTGCAAATGCCCGACATGCAGATGAATGAAAACCATTCGATGAATCTGCACCCAGAAACATTCATCGAGGAGATTATTCATCACGGCACTTCCGGTACCAGCGCTGAGCCCAATTCCGCTCCTGTCCCCATGCTCATGACCATGAAGAACGAATGGATGTTCATGTTCCACGCGAATGTTTTCGTTCTAGACGAACAGCAGAGCAGCTCCCGAGGCGCGGACAAGTTTTACTCCACAAATTGGCTGATGGGGATGGCGCAGCACAAACTTGGGCCCGGCACCCTCACCAGACTTGTCATGCTGAGTCTTGAACCGGCGACAGTTTCCCAGCGTCGCTATCCGCTTCTTTTCCAGCAGGGGGAAACCGCATTTGGAAAGCCCATTGTAGACGGTCAGCATCCCCACGATTTCGTCATGGAGTTAGCCGCTCTCTATGACGTAAGACTTGGAGAAAAGAGCCTGCTGTCTTTTTATTTCGCGCCTATGGGTGATCCCGCGATGGGACCGACAGCGTACCCTCATCGTGCTTCCGCCAGGGAGAATCCGGTTGCCGCGCTCGGTCATCATCAACAGGACTCCACGCACATCGCTGACAATGTGATGACGGTCGGAGCGACGCATGGAATCGTGCGAATGGAAGCTTCCGGATTTCATGGTCGGGAACCTGATGAGTTTCGCTGGGATATTGATCGAGGCAAGATCGACTCTTGGTCAACTCGATTGACCGTTCAGCCCGGGAAAAATTGGAGTGGCCAATACTCCTACGCCCGGATCAAGAGTCCCGAAGCTTTTTTCGCGAACGAAGACCAGGAACGAATGACCGCATCAGTCATGTATAACCGTCCGCTTCACGACGGCAACTGGGCCAACACGATCCTTTGGGGGCGCACACGCTCGATCCAAGATAATTCTGTTTTTAACAGCTATCTGCTCGAATCTACCGTTCGCTTTCGCACGCGAAATTACGCATGGACACGAATTGAAAACGTGGAGCGCTCAAACGAACTGCTCACCGGAGAAAATCCGCTTCCGCCTAATTTCCGCGAGGTACCAATCGGACGCGTTCAAGCCTACACGTTCGGATATGCCCACGACATTGATGTCATTCCGCACTTGGCTTCCGCGATCGGAGCCCAGCTCACGACCTATGGCCTGGCGGATGCGCTGAAACCAATTTACGGTTCGCATCCTTTGGGAGTTGCTCTCTTCGTGCGATTCCATCCATTTTCAGGCCACGACAGATGACAGGCCTTCTTGGCCGTAAACGTGGTTGTCAGCAGGGAGTGTTCTGGATGAAGTACGGCGAAATAATTCGCTCGAACGAACTTCTTCTGTTATGAAGGTGATGCGATTGCTGTTGATATGGCAAACTCAAATCAGGACTAGTTTTCGGCAGGTATCACCACGGAGTGTTCCGCGCATATTGCCGAATATGGTTCTCCCTTCTGCTTCCCTTGAAAACCGCTCGTCGGGTAGGCGCAGCGAAGGTAGAAAAAATGAGTTTTGGACAGCTCGTTCCATAGCTGCTCCAGCCGTAGGGCCGCGTTAAACTTTTTCTTTTCCCAAAGCAGCCCCACCATCTCTCCGAATACCGCCACACGCTGGCCAGGAACCGTGGTTTCGGCCTTGCGGATCAGCGATCCGATTACCGATTGAAACTTCCGTTCGTTCGGCAAGTCGCCATCCATGAACTTGGGCAATGTTTCGGCTGCATCCAACACAATGCATCGGCCCTGCTCCACCGCGCCTGTCACATCAATGCCACGCACCTCCAGAGATCGCATCAAGCCTTCCCGGTGCTTTTTAGTGGCAATTACCACTACCGCTTCTCCTGCTCCCAAGCCAGAGCACACGAATTGGCTTAGGCAATCGACCAGGAAGGCGTCGTTTGTGTAAAACTGCACGACGTGCGACTCTCCCTTTGGGGTGCAAGAGGATTCTGTGACCAGAGACTTTCCCACGAAAGTTTCGCTCATGCTTCTCCTAAGCTTAATTGCATATCTTCGTGAGTTACATCCCCCGGGTCAATACCCTATGCCATGTAGCTCTTCTAGCGGGTGTCTTGGGTTGCCTCATCTCGAGCTTGCAAACATAGCATTCGCGTTTCCGCACTTCGACGACGGTGCGAGCGCGAAAGCGCCCCAAAAAACGTTTTCCTCCCTGTGGCCCTAAATAACTGATGAGATTTACAACATGTTTTTCCAGCAATCTCCCTCACCACCAAGCCGCTCACGACTGGGATGGGCTAAATTTGGCGCCCGCGTGGTTTGTGCTGAAAGGGTTAACATAAAGATACAATCTGTCTAATAGTAGACAGACGCTAATAACCTTCCGTAATACATTTTAAGTGTCTAGCTCACTGCACTCCCGGGGGCCAGTTTAGCGATGGGGAAGGACTGGCTCCCGTGAGTTTGACTAGCTTCCAATGGCCTCGACCCCACCAGCCCGCCTAAAGCGAGATGATCCAATCGGATCAGGAGGCCGACACCCGCCTTTGCACATCCTCTTTATTCACAGTCGCGTACCAGAAGTGGAGCGCTGTCTGCAAGAACTCAAGAGGGTGGATTTTTCGGTCAATGCCGAGGTAGTTGCGACTCCCGCGCAGTTTACCGAACGGTTGAGTTCGGCAGCCTATGACCTCGTTCTGGCCGAATACCCCAGCCCTGACTGGCAGGGAACGCAGGCATTGGAACTCCTGCACTCATCGAAAAAGCAGATCCCTCTTATCTTCGTCAGTGGCACTCTGCAACGGGAGAGGACCGCGGAATTCATTACGAAAGGTGCCTACGACTGTATTGAAATGGACCACATAGGTCATCTTCCCGTGGCCATCCGTCGGGCTCTGGATGAGAAAACACTGCGCGACGAACGCGATCGAGCCGAACAGGGCTTGCGGCATTCAGAAGCACGTTACCGCGCTTTGGCCGGAAATCTAAGCTACGGAATTTGCCGCTGCAACCTCGACGGCAAGTTTCTCGAAGTGAACGCGGCCATGGTGAAAATGCTCGGCTATCCGTCGAAAGAGGAACTCTTGGCTGTAAACCTTGCGAGCAACTTGATTCGAGATCCTGACAAACGAGCCCAATTTTTGGGGCAATCGGGCCAGCAAGGTTCAGTCGATCCCATCGAAATAGAATGGAAGCGGAAAGACGGCACAATCTTGAAGGTCCGGCTCAGCGGACAAGAAGTCATGGGTGAGCAGGGTGAGTTGGTCGCCTATGAGGTCATCACTGAAGATGTCACCAAACAGCGCCAGTTGGAGGATCATCTGCGTCAACAGGCGGCCCTCGACCCATTAACGGGACTAGCCAACTACCGCCACCTAGCGGAAGTGCTCGATATGGAAATCAAGCGCTCCGAGCGCACGGGCCGGGAGTTTGCCCTGTTGCTTTTTGACCTGGATGGATTGAAGCAAATCAACGACCGCTATGGGCACCAGACGGGAAGCCATGCCATCTGCCGGGTGGCCGATGTTTTGAGTCTCTGCCGTGACATCGATATGGCGGCACGCTACGGCGGCGACGAGTTTGCGATTGTCTTACCGGAAACGGGGGTGGAGGCGGCCAACCAGGTGGCCCAACGTATCCGCAACAGCATTGCTAATGACGGCATGGAACCAGCGCTTTCCGTCAGCATAGGGGTTGCAGTTTATCCCCATGACGGTGAAAGAATCGAGGTCCTTTTACGTGCGGCAGACACGGCTATGTATTCGATGAAGGCTAGAAAACACAAGCTTCAAAACTAAAGACCATGGCAAACCTATATTTTTGCCAACCGCACTCCGAAAATCAGGGGACACTACGGGCCGTACTCTCCCTTCTTGAGTGCAGCTGTCTGATTGCCCCTCAATCGGCGACTTATGTGGGTGACCAATTTCCCACTTCCCTCTGCGGGTCGACCGCAGATAAAGAGTACGCCCTGCTATCGGTCGCCAAAGAAGAGAGCAATGCGAACTGGCGCTCGGGTTTTTATCGGCTGCACGCCGATTTAATGGAGCTCAACGGCAAACTCATTACGCTGGACAAATAGCCGCTTTCCTAACGCCTCTTTCTGAGCATCCTGGACGGCCAATTCCAAAATAGCCCGATTGCTTATCGCACGTCCCCGAAGTGCGGCCCATCCCATTCAAGTCCCTGCATTCGCAGCTCAGCTCCATCTAAAGCTGGCAGCTCGTCCTCCGGCTTATCCAGATAAAAGTATGCGCAACTCGACCAGTCGTCTTGCCTTTCAAAGAGTCCAAACGATCCCTTTTCTTTTTCCACTAGGCCGGCGCCAGCGTTATAGATCGGAACCCCCGTTTTAAATAAAGGATCTTCGGCGTTGGTCTTCTCCGTAAAACCTATCTGCTGAATGGTCACCCTGATTCCACTCTTGAAGTACACCGGATCGGGAACGTGGTAACGGTAAAACGCATATCGCAGTTTTGCGCTGTCCGCAAAGAGCACACCTTGGTACAGATGGGAGTATTTATTCTCTCCCCAGCCGGTGCCGACATAATCTTCAGTTCCCGTTCCGGCCAAGGTGGGCCAGTCGCGGTCACCATCTAAATAAATCTTTACCTCGCCTTCTCCCCACCACTTGTCGAAATACAGTTCCCGATTGGCTTGCACTCCGAAACTTGCTCCCAGGAAGCGACCTTTCCCTAAAATCTTTGGAAGAATCTCGAAGTCCTTCTGCATTTTGGTTGGGTTTTCGCGCCGGTAATGGGCATGAAAGTAGAGATCGTTCGCGTCATGCTTGTCACCTAGTGTGTAGTCAACGTCGTAGAAGAGCAGCTCGAGATTCTTGCCGCTTTCGTTGGTCACTGCAATTTTCATACCCGTCCGGAAAGGCATAGGCACGTAGCAGTTGAAGCTCTTACCCTCCGGACTGGCGAACAATCCGGATTGGAAGGCGACCATCTGGCCCAGCCCTAACCCGAAGAAATCGCCGAACGGCGCGCTGACCGCCGGTTTAGTGGCTCCATCCCAGAACATTTCGATTTTCAGCCCTCTGAGCATCGCGGGGCTGCGGTCGCTGATCGTGGCCCAGATCCTGCGGACCGTGCCGCTCGAACCGCGAACTTCTGCGAGCGTGACTTGCTGGCCCGCCGCGATCGGGATTGCTGCTCGGCCCTTTCGCCCCCCGTTGGCCTGCGCGCCTTTGCCCTTTTCGCCTTGTGGGTTCTCTGGGCTTGCCCATCTTGTTTCGATTCCTGCAGGCAGCGTGTAGAGGGATTGCGCCGCCACCGTTTCGAACGTGCCAGCGGCTGTCAAAGCTAGCATCCAGCCAAGACGAATCATGCGAGACCGCATAGTATTCTCCTCAAACAATGGAAATATTTTCTTCCTGTTAGGACCAATCACCGAAACTCTAACACTCCTGGACCGAGGTCGCCTAAATCTTAGAGCAGCGTGCCTCGCAATATGAGCAAAGCGACCAGGAAATAAATGCACAGCCCGGTAACGTCGACGAGCGTGGCTACGAAAGGAGCCGAGCTTGCTGCAGGGTCGAATCCAAGCCCGCGGAGGATGAACGGCAACATGCTTCCCGCCAGTGTTCCAAACAGCACCACGCCAATGAGACTGGCCCAGACCGTAAAACCCAGCAAGACATAATGCACTCCGTAATTCGTCAAGTGCAGATGCTGCCAAGCGACAATCCGGAAGAAGCCGATCACCCCGAGCAAGGTCCCCAGCGCAAGCCCGGAAACGAGTTCTCTGCTGAATACTCTGAACCAGTCACGTAATTTCAGCTCGCGCAGCGCCAAGGCGCGAATGACTAACGAAGCTGCTTGCGAACCCGAGTTTCCGCCACTGCTAATGATGAGCGGAACGAACAGTGCCAGTACAACGGCACGAGCGATCTCTGCTTCAAAGAAACTCATCGCCGTTGCCGTCAGCATCTCGCCCAGGAAGAGCGCCGATAACCAGCCGCCGCGTTTGCGGATCATGGACCAGAGTCCCACTTGCGTGTAGGGAGCATCCAACGCTTCCGATCCGCCAAGTTTCTGGATGTCTTCGGTAGCTTCCGATTCCGCGATATCCAGAATATCGTCGGCCGTAACGATGCCCAGCATATTCCCAAGCCCATCGGTGACGGGCAGCGCTATACGGTCATATTTTTCAAACAATTCAAGAGCGCGCTCCCGGTCATCCGTTGCGAGCAGTGACACAAGCGGCGGATCTGCTATTGCAGTGACCACCGTCTCCGGCTCGGCTAGAACCAAAGAACCCAGGCGCACGTCTTCCAACAACTTTCCACTTTCATCAAGAATATAGACCACGTTGAGCGTTTCCATTCCGCGCCCTACTTTGCGGATGTGCTCCAAAGCTTGCGCTGAGGTCATTTCCGGAGGAATGGCAACGTAGTCGGGCGTCATGTATCGCCCGACGCTGTGCTCCGGATAGCCCAGAAGCTGGCGCGCGTTTTTTAGTTCGTCGGGAGAAAGCACTTCAAGCAGTTGCCGAGTCACGCTCGCCGGCATTTCCTCGAAGAACCTTGTTCGATCGTCAGGACGCATCCCATCTAGAACGCTCTTCACCTCATCCGTCGAGAGAGAACGAAGCAACCTCTTCTGCCGGCTAGGCGGCAAATAGGCAACCAACTGCGCAGCTTGGTCGCGCGGAAGGATGCGGAAGAGAATCGCTTGGTCTGTAGCAGAGAGTTGGATCATTGCTTCCGCGATATCGGAGAAATGAGTGGCTGCTAACTTGACGCGCAACTCCTCCCAGCGCTGGTTGCGAATGAGGTCTTCCCATAACGATGGCGTCAGTGTTTCGCTCATGTCTGTTCCTTCAAACCTTCAGTTGTAATTAGGTTCCCAAACCAACGATTTCTTGTCTTCGGACTCTGGGAGAGTAGCAGAATACTGGCAACCGTTAAGCTTTCCTAGGCGCTCCCCTGGCGGCGTTTTGATTTGTGGATGCCAACCAGGGCGGAGGACAATTCATGAATCACAAGCGCAGTGAAATGCCTCAGGACATGCAGGTTCATGTTCGTAATGTTGTTCCCGAAGACGCATCTCTCTGGGAGAGTATGCGTCGCGAACTTTGGCCAGAGGGTGCAGCGGATCACGCGCTAGAGATTAGGTCGTTCTTCGCAGGTACCCTGCGCGAGCCGGAAGCCGTTATAGTGGCGGAGACCTCAGACGGCGACTTCGTCGCTTTTGTGGAGCTTTCGATTCGACTTGATCTACCTCGCCTCGCAGGCCATCGTGTCGGATACGTAGAAGGACTCTACGTTCGCCCCGAGATTCGCCGCCAGGGCATCGCCAGGAGACTGCTTCAAGCTTCCCGTAGCTGGGCACGTCAGCAAAAATGCACGGCCATGGCAAGCGACCGTGCCGGCCGGATCATCCTAGATCGTAGCTTTTAGCCTGCGGCCATAGAATTTTTGAACCATACTTAGATTCCCTGAGGCCGGATCCTCGTATCGAGCGGTTGCTGCGAGTCATCGGAACCCATTGATGGCATCTGCGTGCAATTGGCGCTCGTCCAACAAACGGTGGCGCCTATCTCGTTCGCCTTCTCCGAGGTGGAAAGAACTCCTTCGCAAGCGCGTGGAAGAATCTTCCTCCCCAGAGTGCGATCAAAAGGAACGCTCCAAACAACACCACGGCGTCGATGCTGGCGCGGCCCTCGCGCGCCCAGTAAACATCTTCGAGATTCAGCCACAGCGCGAACTCATCCAGCGTAAGCGCCGCCCCGGCGCCGTAGAGAAAGGACATCAAGCGGCTGGCGAAGATCGACGACTTTTCGCTGCCCGTCCCAACCTCCACCAACCAGCCGAAACCCACGCCCAGCAGAATCAGGATCCCCCACACCAGGTGATGAATGTGCCTGCCCCGAATATAGATGTCGTGAAACGGGCCAATCTGGTGGAAGTTGACGTAGGCAAGCGTTCTGGCGATTGCGAAGGTGAGGAAAAATCCGATGGCTGCGAGAAACAAGCGACGTCTGGGCCGATCGGGAATGTGTTCATGAAACAATGCGCCGACGCGTGGATGGCGCAACGCCCAGAGCGCCATGCCAGCACTGACCGGCAGGCAAAGAAGAAGCAGCAACGTTTTAACCGACATACCTTATCTGCATCCTCGGGAGTCATATCATATATGCCGCCGAAGACATGGCCAGCGTCATCAAGTCCAACGTTCGCACGAGCAATAAGGTGTACATCAGCTGGCGTCGTGAATCTTACAGACACCGCGTCACAATTTAACTGGAAAACGCAGGAAATGTTTATAGACATTGCTAGTCAGGTGGAATAATCAACTTTAAAACTCCCCCCGAAAACTGTAGCGATTTCCTATATCTGATTTTTCACACATTTTCACAATTCGTTCGAATACTAGATCGTTCTATTGTGGACAACTCCCCATACTCGCCACTCTAGCGAAAACATAGGGGGTGGGTCATCTCTACCCATTTTGGAACTGGCTCCGTCCCCACCCTGCTCAGCAGGCTTTATTCCCTTCGCCAGCAGGCCAATGCGGTACCTGCTTGCCCTCCTCGCGTGTGCCATACTTCGTCGCCTATACCCGCCAGGAGCACTTGCCAAAAATGACTGAACCTCACAACACGCATGGCATCTGGCCTTATCTCGCTCTCGCAGCGGGAATTATGTGCATCGCATGGTCCGCCATCTTCGTCCGCTGGACGGACATGCCCGGCCCTGCTTCCGCTTTTTACCGCTTGCTGATTCCTGCAATGGTGCTGCTGCCCACCTGGCTTTTTGATCGCCATTCGGCGCGCGTTGACGCGAAAACCCTGGCGGTAATCGCCGCTGGCGGCCTTTTCTTTGCTCTCGATCTCGCCTTTTACAACACGTCCATCCTGCGCACTTCCGCCGTGAACGCCACGCTGCTTGGCAATGACACACCCATCTTTGTTGGTCTTCTTACCTGGCTGGTGTTCCGCCAACGCCTTACTCTCGCCTTCTGGCTGGGCCTTGTCCTGGCGATCGCCGGCTCCCTGGCCATCGTTTGGGGAGATCTTGTGCGCCACATCAAGCTCGGCTCCGGCGACGCCATGGCTCTCGCCGCCTCCGCCTGCTTTGCCGTTTACCTAATGGCCACCGAGCGCGTGCGTACCACTACCAGCACGCTGGTGTTTTTGCGGCTGGCCATCGTTACGAGCGCCATCTTCCTTTTTGCCATCAACCTGGCTCTAGGAATTTCTCTATCCATCCCTCCAGGACATTCCTGGGCCGCATTATTGGGCCTTGGCCTTATCTCGCAACTCGGCGGCTACTTCGCTCTCACTTACGCTCTCGGCCATTTGCCGGCCACGGTAACTTCTGTCAGCTTGCTTTCGCAAGGTCCCTTGACCGCCGTGCTCGCCGCCATGCTTTTGGCGGAGCCGCTGGCGCGCTCGCAAATTCTCGGTGGCGCGCTTGTGCTGGCCGGCGTCGGCCTCGCGAATCGCCGCACGCACCCAGCCGAGGAAGCCAATGCCACGCTCTGCGAAGCCGCCGATCATGAGCGGAACTTGTCTAGCTAATGCTGCCGAGGATTGGGAATTTGATGATTAGGAGGTTAGGCCCGACGTACAAGAGCGATGAAAATATCGGATTCCATAGGATGCGCTAGCATGCAAATTTTCATGCGCATAGGCGAGGAGGAGTGTTCACCACTTTGATTTGTATTGAAAATGCTGTGTCACGAATTCAAATTCTATTTCAGCGCCAGGATTTCTACTTCGTTCCCCGATGGGTCTTGCAAATAAACCGAACGCGTTCCGTCGCGATGCGTTTTCGGCGCGCCGTAAGCGGCAGGCTCGCCAAGTACGGCGAAGTGCGGCGGATGTTGCGCCGGCAGCACAAATGCCAGGCGAATGTTTGCAAATTCCACCAGCGCCCATGTTTCGTCTTGATACGCAACTTTGCAGTCGAAATTTTTCGTGTACCACTCCACGGTCCGCTTCACATCGCCAACCGGCACAGCGACGTGGTCCATGGTGTCGAGCTTTTTTGTCCCAGTTGACTTTGGCTCACTTGGCGCAGACATCTTCGTTCCTCCAATTACAACGCGTTCGTTCCTCCGATTACAGTGCACTAATGGCCGCGGCGTTCTTAGCTTACCGGACGGTAACGCTACAGGCTATCCCCTCGCGCCGGTCTCGCGTTCTGGACAGGCCATCTCGGGATGCAGGCGCGCTGTAATTAGCGGAACTGCGGCATCAGGGCATTAGTCGGATGCGAAAGGGCGGCAAATGGAATAGGGCGAGAAATGCTTGACTTTCGCTTTTTCTTCGCTATACTAGTTCTCGGTAGAGGAAACGGGAACGGGCGGCCCGCTCCATTGTCTTATCGACTCTCCCGAGTGGCCGCCCGTTATTTTCAGTGCCCATTTCCCGCCGGAGGCACGGTGAACACAAACGCCATCGCAAACAGGGCGAGCGCCAAGAGCGCAAGTAACCCAAGCGCAACCGCCAGCGCCGACGGCGTGAACAACGCAAAGGGAACGTCGCGGTGGTGGAAATTCTGGAGCAGGGGGCGTGGCGTTACTGTCCACATCACAATTGATGCGTTTTTTGCCTCGGTGGAACAGCTACTAGACCCTACCCTGTGGGGTAAAGCCGTGCTTGTCGGTCACGCCCAGGTAGGGCTTGCGAAAGTGGAATCGGCGAGCGAGGAAGCGCAACTTCACGGCGCGGTTCCCGGAATGAGTATGGCGGAGGGGTTACAGCTCTGTCCACACGCCGCGGTGGTGGTACCGCGCTATGCGTGTTATGCGGATTTTGCTGAGCGAGTTCGCCGAATTCTAGAATCCAAGGTCGGGCTACTCGATACCGCGGCGCAGAATTACTTTAGTTTCGCTTTGCAGGCAAAACAGAGGGCGCACGCCATTTTGGAAGCGGAGTTGCGGCAGTTGCAGTCGGCCGTTTCGGAACAAACGGGCTTAAGTATCTCCATTGGTGCAGCCAGCACGAAGATGCTCGCGGCGATGGCTTCGCAGCTCGCAGGAACGCACGGGATTCAAGTAATCGCGGCGGGAGAAGAAAATGAATTTTTGACGCCGCTGCCCATCCAAAAACTTCCAGGCATCCAAGCAGTTCATGCCGCGCTGCTCAGTGCGCATGACATTACGACAGTTGGGCAATTGCGGCAGATACCAAAGCTCGCGCTGGAGTCCGCGTTTGGCGAATTTATGGGCCGGCAAATCTGGCAGCGTGCTCGCGGCCTAGACATAACGGAACTGCCGAGGCCAAAAGTTTCCACATTGCCGAAATCGGAGAGCACTTTGCTGACTAGCAGAATTCTTCGCCGCCTACAAACCCAGTCAACGGCTGCGAGAGCGAGTTAGCACCGCCGACACTTTGGCACCGGTGAAGATTGCAGGGACGAGCGCGCCGCGGCATACTGCAATATATGCCTTTCCGCAATAACCGCACTCGCCTGGCGGGCTTGGCTTTGGCCGGCGCCTTTTGCACGGCTGCTATTCCTGCCAACGCGGATGAAATCCGGCTAAAGGATGGAAAAAAACTTCACGGCGTGATCGTGGCGTATGAAGACAACATGTTCAAGGTCAAAACAGACTTTGGCTTTGTGCTGGTAGAAAAAGATAAAATCGCATCGATCATTCCAGACACCCCAGTGGGCGCCCCGAAAACGGACGCAGCAAAAACGCCAACGCCAGCCGCACCGAAGAAGGTACCGAATCCTAAGCCCGCAGCACAGCAAGCGAGTGCAGTCTCTGGCAATGCAGCGCCGTCCGCGAAAGTCACCTCCGTGCCGAGCGCAGGGCAATCGGTGGCGGTGGCCAGCACACCAGCTGCGGTTCCGGCTGAAAACGAACCGGCTCCGGTGGAACCCGAGCGGTCGGCTCCTAAAGTATTAAACGGAAGGGTGAAGCCGGTGCTGCCGTCGAATTCGCCGGCAGCAAAAGCCGTAGCTCCGGCAATCAAAGGAGCAAGCACCGCACCCAGTGGGGCTCTGGCGACGCAACCATCGCCGACAGCGCCGCCAAAAGAAGCGGAAGGCGAAGCCGTTCAGGGCAATTCTTATACCAACTACAGCCACGGCTTCCGTATGTATAAAGCGCCAAGCTGGAATTTGATCGTGGATGCGCGCAAGGCGTTGCCGAACGCTATCGTGGCGATGGGTACCTTTAACGAATCCACACTGATGGTAGTAGGTGAGGAAAAAACAAAAGAGCCGTTGGAAACCGCGGCGATCACCGTGGAAAAGCGACTACGCGATATTTATGAAAACTACCGGCGTATTTCACAGAAAAAAACGGTGGTAGGTGGCTTGCCCGCAATTGAGTATCGCTATCGCGGTTTGGCGGACCAACAGGATTGGTCCGGCACACTGGTAGTGGTGGCGCGCGGGAGCGAGATTTTCACGGTACTGGGCATGACGTATGCAGATACGGACCTTATTCAGATTCAGGAAAATGTTATTGCGCGCACGATAGCAAGTTTAGATTTCAGCGCCCGGCCATAGCAGCTATAAATAGGATTTCGCAAATAGAGCATTCTGCAGATAGCGGTTCGGAAATAGCATTTTGCGAACAGTATCTCGCAAATTGCGCTGCGAATTTATTGATTGTTTAAGGCTGCGGCGACTAAGTTTTCGCCGCAGCCTCGGTAGACTCCGTGATTTTGCGCTGCTCGCGGATAAGGGCGATAAGAGCTTGCGCGGCGCGCGGCAAACTGCGATCGCGGCGGTAGACGAGGCCGAGTTCGCGCCACAAATCAACGCCTTCCACGTTGATTAGTTTAACTTCCCCGGCTTTGACCTGATCCCGCGCGAAACTTTCACTGATAAACGAAACACCGGCGTCAGCACCCACGAAACGCTTGATCATGCCGATGCTCGGCAACTCCATAGTGATGTGCAAGCGCGAACGATAGGGACGGAAAAGTTTGTCGAGCACTTGCCGGGTATACCCGGTTCTCGGAAAGATAAGGGGTTGTGAGGCCACTTCCGCCAAGGTTATTTTTGTTCGGTGGGCCAGCGGATTGCGCATGCTGACCATGAAGCGCAAACGGTCGCGATGAATGTGGTGAACTTTCGTGGTAGGTGACTTGATGGGTAGAGATACGATGCCTACATCGATGGAGCCGTCCTCCACGCGCTGCAAAATCTTGTGGCTGAAGTTGCGATAAATACTGATATGCACGAGCGGATAGCGCCGCTGGAATTCCGCGAAAATATCCGGAAGCACGTACAGGCAAGTGGCTTCGTTGGCGCCGAAAAGCACGGTGCCCTGAACGACATTGCCGCGGTCAGCGACTTCCTGGATGGATTCATCGCGCAAACGCAGCAGGCGTTCCGCAAATTCGAAGAGGACTTCACCGGCAGGAGTTAACTCAACCGATTTCGCCGAACGGTCCAGGAGCCGGGCGCGGTAGGCTTGCTCAAGCTGGCGGATTTGCGCACTTACGGCAGATTGTGAACGGAAAACTTTCTGGCCGGCGCGCGAAAAACTTTTTAGTTTGGCGACATAGACGAAAGTAGCAAGTTGATCAAAATCCATAAGCTATGTGCTCGGCGCAGATTATAGCGGATTCCGGCAGCCGGGCGCCTGCAAATATTTATCCTTTCAAGCATGTATAGGTGCCACCGTAGAAATTTGTGGAACATGAGCAGCCGCCGCAGCAAAAGTGCGTGCGTTTAACTGCGCCAGTACGGGGCTCCACGTAGCTTCAATGGTGCCCTGGAAATGTACGGGCTGAACGCGCAGCAGAGGAAGCACGCCGCTGCGGGACAACAAGCGAGCGGCGCGTGGGCTGGCCGTAAAATTCACATGCTGTTCCAGTATGCGGCGCAGCCAGGTTTCTTCCAGCGCGTCAATTTCCGCAAGCGCGACAAAATCTCTATGCAAAACGTCCTCAGCTTCGGCGCGAAGCACATAGGCAAGACCGCCGGTCATTCCAGAACCGAAATTAAGGCCTAGCGAGCCGAGGATTGCCACTACGCCGCCGGTCATATATTCACAGCCATGCTGGCCCACGCCTTCCACCACGGCCAAAGCGCCACTATTACGCACGGCGAAGCGCTCTCCCGCGCGTCCGGCGATGTAGAGCTGGCCAGAGGTGGCACCATACAGGACGGTGTTACCGGCAAGAACATCGCCGCGGCGCGAGGCCGCAGGGCCGGCGCCAATGGCAATCGTGCCACCCGACAAACCTTTGCCCACGTAGTCATTGGCTTCGCCGGCCAAGCGGAGCGTGACACCTTCGGCGAGGAAAGCGCCAAAACTTTGTCCCGCGGAGCCGTGAAATTCGCGGGTGATTTCGTGGCTAATATCGTGGGAAAGAGCACGTCCATGCATGGCGCGACGCATCAATTCTCCGCTGAGGCCGGTGCCGACACTGCGGTCAGAATTGCGAATGGGTTGCGACTCGCTTTGCAGTCCCAAGCCGGGTGTGAAATAGAGGGAATCTTCCAGAGCTGCACCCTGCAGCGCGGGAGTTTGTTGCGGGGCCACGCGGCGAGACTCCGAGATCGGCACGACCAGCAAAGCATCCATACCGGACCGTGTGCCCAAGCGGTCGTACCAGCCGGTGAGTTCGCTTAGAGAGCGTACGCCGAGCTGCGCCAAACGATTGCGCACTTCATCCGCCAGATAACGGAAATAAGCGACGACCATTTCCGGCTTGCCGGAAAAGCGTGCGCGCAATGTTTCGTCCTGCGTAGCAATGCCGACGGGGCAGGTATTGAGATGACACTGGCGCGCCATAACGCAACCGATGGCGAGAACCGAAGCGGTGCCGAAGCCGAATTCGTCGGCGCCCAAAATCGCGGCCAATACGATGTCACGAGCAAATTTCAGGCCTCCGTCCACGCGGAGAGAGAGGCGCGAACGGAGGCCCGCGCGAACCAGCGTGTCATGTGTTTCGCGCAAACCAATTTCCCAAGGCAACCCGGTGTTTTTGATGGAGGTCAGCGGCGACGAACCGGTGCCGCCATTGTGACCGCTTATGGTGATGACGTTGGCACCAGCCTTGGCCACGCCGGCGGCGATAATGCCGACACCCGCGCCGGACACGAGTTTCACGCCGATGCGCGCGCGCGGATTGACGGCGCGAAGATCGTGGATCAACTGAGCGAGGTCTTCAATACTATAAATGTCGTGGTGCGGCGGTGGCGAAATGAGCGGTGTGCCGGGGGTCGCATGGCGAATACGCGCGATGTACTCGGTGACTTTACGGGCAGGAAGTTGGCCGCCTTCACCTGGCTTGGAGCCTTGCGCCATTTTGATCTCAAGTTCTTCGGCGTGCACCAGATAATCGGCAGTAACGCCAAATCGTCCAGAGGCCACTTGCTTGATCTTGTTGGCGGAGGCCGGCTCAAAACGATAGGTTTGCGGATCCTCGCCACCTTCTCCGGTATTACTGCGGCCTCCGAGGATATTCATGGCCTGCGCAAGAGTGCGATGCGCCTCGGGGCTGAGGGAACCCAAAGACATGGCCTGGGTGCTGAATTTTTGGAGAATTGACTCGGTGGATTCCACCTCTTCCACCGGGACGGGTGTACCGGGAACGGTTTCCAGCAAATCGCGCAGGAAGATAGGTCCCTGTTGTTCGGCGAGTTCCTCAAAAGCGGAATACTTCCTGGCGTCCGGCGCGCGCACGTGGGCGTGAAGGCGACGTACAATTTCCGGAGAATTGGCGTGAAGTTCGGCACCTTTGCGGAAGCGGTACAGGCCGGCATCGGGAAGTTCCGGGCCCGTTCCCGCGAAAGCGGCGGTGTGCATGCGCAAGTAATCGGCAAAAAGATCGTCAAGGTTCTTTAGACTGGGATAATCGGCGGCGTCTTCGAAAAACTCGGCGCATAGATCTTCGGCGAGGCCCACGATCTCAAAAAGATGACTGTTGCGGTAACTGGCGATGGTGGAGACGCCCATGCGGGCCAGTACTTTGCGCAATCCGGCGGTAACGGCCGTGCGGACGTGTTCCGCGCCGCCCTCTTCAAGAGCATCGGCGAATTGATTGGCCAGATAAGGCAGAACCGCGCTCGCTCCACAAGCGACGAGCAAAGCAACATGATGGGTATCAAAAACCTGTGCGGATTCCACAATGAGCGGGACGTCCCACAGTCCTTCGCGAACCATGGACTTCCAAATGGCGGCGGTGGCGAGAAGTATCGGAAAACCGGCGCGATCTGTGCTTATGGCCCGATCTGAAAGGAGGAGGAGTCCCGGACGTCCGCCACTGCTCATAGGGGTAGCTGCAAACTGAGCAAAGCTGTGGCGTGCGCCCGGAACTCCCAGGGCGGAAGAAAAAGTCGTGTCGATGTGCTGCACGGGACCAAAAATCGCGGTGAGCTCGCTGAGCTGCGCGTCTGCAATTAGCGGACTAGACAAAGATACGCCTTGCTTGAGGTGCACTTCCAGGGACATTACGTGCGATTCGCGCAACGGATCGATGGGTGGATTGGTGACCTGCGCAAAACGCTGTTTGCAGTAATCCCAAAGGGTGCGCGGCATGGTGGAGAGAAATGCGGGCGGAGCGTCGTCGCCCATACTCCAGTCGGCTTCTTTACCATGCACCAGAGAGGTGAAGAGGGTTTTGAACTGATCTTCGGTCCATCCGGCCGAAGCTGCGGCACGCTTGGGGTGCTCGATAAGCGAAGCTGGAACGCCGACGCAATTGGTAATTTGCCGGTGGGAGATGCTGGCACGCTTGTGATGCATGGCCAGGCGCTTGAGAATTTCGCGCCAGCGCAGAAACACTCCAGTCGCGGGATGGGCCAGGATCATTTCGCCCGGGCCGAGGCGTTGCCGTTCGGCAATGCGTGATTCGTGCAGATCGATCAAGCCGGTTTCCGAACCGGCGATGAGCAAACCATCATGAGTCAAGGTGTAGCGCAACGGCCGCAGGCCGTTGCGATCGAGTTTCGCGCCGACAAATTGGCCATCGGAGAAAACCAGGGCTGCCGGACCGTCCCAAGGCTCGACTTGCTGCGAAATTGCGCTAAGAGCGGCGCGTACGTCGCGCGAAAGTAGCGCATCTTTTTCAAAAGCCGGTGGGACGAGAGAAAGCATGGCGTCTTCGGCCGTGCAGCTTTCCAGCAGCTTTAACTCAAAAGCGTTGTCGAAACTGGCGGAGTCGCTGACATTTTTTTCGAGGGGCCTGAACCACGACCCCACGGAGAGACGCGCGCGCAGTTCGTGCTCCTTGGCGCGAAGCCAACGGCGATTGGAGACAATGGTATTGATTTCGCCATTATGCGCGACGTGACGAAAGGGCTGCGCCAAGTGCCAGGAAGGCTCGGTATTCGTCGAGTAGCGCTGATGAAAAATGGCGAAAGTGGTAGCGAACGAAGTGTCGCGCAAATCTTCGTAGAACTGCGGAAACTGCCACGGCGTAAGCAGGCCTTTGTAAACGACGGTCTGCGAGGAAAGCGAACAGATGTAACAAGCGGGAGGAAGCAAAGTTTCCGCGCGCTTGCGCAGAACGGCGAGACGCCGTTCAAAACCCGCGGCCTGGCGCAAGGGGTGGAAAGGCTCGACAAAAAATTGCCAGATTTCCGGCATGGTTTCCAGCGCACGTCGGCCGAGAGAATGCGTGTTCACGGGAACGCGGCGCCAGCCGATAATGCGCACCCGCTCGAGGTCAGCGGCGGCTTCAATGGCCGCGCGAGCCGCCGCTACCGCGGTCGCCGGAAGAAACGCCATCCCCAGGCCAAAAGCTTCGGGCAGCTTGATGCCCTGCTGCTCCGCACGGGCACGGAAAAAATCCTGCGGAAGCGAGGTAAGAAGGCCGGCACCGTCGCCGCTGGCGCCATCGGCGTCAACACCGCCGCGATGGGTGAGGCGCTCCAAAGCATTCAAAGCAAACTGGATAATGTCGTATGCAGGGGGGCCGGCAAGGCGGGCTATGAAGCCCGTGCCGCAAGCGTCGTGGTCCGGGTGACCCCAATTAGGGTGCCGACCGGCGGGCAGTCGCTCGTCATCGAGACCGTTGGACGGTCGTGCCTGGCGCTTCTGCATACCATTGTATAGGCCGAGGGTGCCTGGGAAGTAAAACTCAGAATTTGAATACGCTGAATTGATTTTCTGATAGAGAAGGGTGGGAAGCCTCGAATTTACTAAAACTTGGTGACTTCTGAAAAGTGGAAGTTGCGAACTTTCATGGCGGGCACCACCATTTCGAAGGATTCCTCGCCGGTGGCGCGTACGGCGGGACCGAGAAGCTCGACGTTGCGAAGCATCTCGAGGAGAGACTGGTTAAAGCGGAAATTGCGAGCAGCGGAAGTAACACGGCCGTTTTCGACCAGGAAGAGGCCGTCGCGCGTCATTCCGGTCATTACCTTTTCGTAGGGGTCGACCTCGCGGATATACCACAACCGGGTAACCAGGAAACCGTGGTCCGTGGTGGCGATCATGTTTTCGATGGAGGAGTCGCCACCGGAAAACACCAGGTTCATGGGCGCTTCCCCATATTCATTGGGCAAAGGGAAGCCGTGACCGGTGGGTTTTTTGCCGGCGGCTTTAGCGCTCCTGCGCGAGTAGACAAGACTTTTGGGGACGCCGCGATCCACAAGCTGCACGTGCTGACGAGGAATTCCTTCGCCATCGAATGGCGGGCCTAATTGCAAAGGATGGTAGACGTCATCGGTGATGGTGATGTTCTTGGCGAAGAGCTGCGTGCCCATGCGCCCGTTCAGGCAGGAACGTTTGTCCGCGACGGCCGTGGCTGCAAAATCGTAGAAAAGAAATCCGACGAGGTCGAGCACGGCCGCCGGCTCAAGAATGACGGTGTAGCGGCCGGGCGGAATTTCGCGGGCGTTTACGGCGCGATGCGCGTTTTCGCTAGCGCGTACAGCAAGCCTCTGCGTATCGAAGGCGCGCACATCGGCGGAATTAGCCTTGGCCCAGCTTGCCGCAGGCGGTTCCTGCATGGTGATGGAAAACGCAGAATGAGTTTCACGGTAAGCGGCAAACAGGCCACGCGAATTTCCTATCGCCGACTGGCTTAGGCCGGTAGAGAAAATTCCGGCGGCCACTTGACCGTGTTTGATGGCGAGATCGCATGCACGGCGCACGGCGCGCGCGCGATCTTGGGGCGTGATACGCGCAGTGTTCTGGAAATAGCGGCGCACCGGCCGATAATTTTGTTTGCCAGGCATGAGGAGCAAGCGCGGGTCCCTGGGCTGACGGTGCGCGAGAGAAATGGAGGAATCGATAGCGGCGCGGAGTGAGTCTTCGTCCAGACGATTGGTGGTGGCGCGCGCGGTGCGGGAGTCCACGACGGTACGAATGGAGACCGTAATGCCACGCTCGGCGACGTTTTGGTGAATGGCATTGTTGGCGAAGCGGGTCAACGCGTCGTTGACGTCATCGATGTGCACTTCGGTTTCTTCGGCGCCAGTAACTTTCGCAAGGCGTAGCACGGTTGCAATGATGCCGCGAAGTTCGCGCTCGGAAAGAAGGTCGGAAGATGCGGGCCGCATGCGCGGCGTTACTTTGGAGGATTTGCGCGCAGTGCTCATTGGTTTGAGAAGGCCGCCCCGATGTGCACGTTTCGAAAACGCGCGGGGGAAGCGCCGTGTCCGGTGCCCATGGTTTGCATAGGCTGGCCTTTGCCACAATTCGGCGTACCCCACAGCGTCCAGTGATCGAATTTACAGATGGCGTCGCAGGAATTCCAGAACTCGGTGGTAATGCCGCTATAGCTAGGGTTCTTCAGCATATGGATTTTCTTGCCACCTTTGATTTCCCAGCCGATTTCAGTGGAGAACTGAAACTGGTAGCGGCGATCGTCGATGGACCAGGAACGGTTGGTTTCCATGAGGATACCGTCATCCGTGCCGGCGATCAGATCGTCAAAGTCCCAGCTGCCGGGCAAGAGGCTTACGTTGGTCATACGAATAATAGGCAGGCGATTCCAGCCTTCCGTGCGCATGGTACCGGAGGAACGATTCAGGCCAATGAGATGAGCAGTTTCTCGATTGGAAAGATATCCGCGAAAGGCGCCGTCTTTAATGATGTTCGTGCATTGCGCGGGCACGCCTTCGTCATCGTAGGCGAAGGTCCCTAAACCCGGACCGTGATCGAGACGGGCGTCGGCGACGACGTTGACAATTTCCGAAGCGTATTTCAGATGATTCAGCTGATCCAAAGTAAGAAAACTGGTGCCGGCGAAATTGGCTTCTTCGCCGAGCACGCGGTCCAGCTCAATAGGATGGCCGATGGATTCGTGGATCTGCAGGCCAAGCTGGCTGCCGCCGAGGATGAGCGTACCGGTTTTCTCCGGACACTGCGCCGCGGAGTGAAGGAGAACAGCCTCTTCGGCGACGAAAGGCGCATGTTTTAGAAGATCGAGCGATTCGATGAGTTCGTAGCCTTGGAGAGCGTGCTGGCCGCCGAAACTATTGGGATACGAGCGCTTCTGGATTTCGTCGTTTTGAAAAGAGGTGGCCGCGATGCCGCAACCGGAAATGACTTTGCGCTGATGGATGCGCGAACCGATGGTGGAAGCGAACCAGCAATCAATTTTGCGAAACTGCATGTCCGTTTCGGTGAGCGTGACACCTTGAACGCGACGCATTTCCGCATCAGCCGCCAGAAGGAGAGCGAGCTGAGTTTCGAGCGGTATCTCGAAGGGATCTTTGCGAAACGGGCTCTGCCAGCTATCGATATAGGCGGCTTCCGGGGCCATCACAACGTCGCGGCGCTTGGCGAGAGCAGAAGCTTTGGCGATGGAGACGGCTTGCGCAGCGCAAGCGGAAACGCCTTCGCGTGTCAGCCGGCCAGTAGAAGCAAAGCCCCAGGCACCGCTGGCGAGCACGCGGATCCCCAGCCCAATCGATTCAGATTGCGCGAGCGTGCCGACCTGGCCGTTCTTCGTGGTGAGGTCGCGCTGACGATGATGCATTACGCGCACATCGCCGTAAGTTGCGCCGCGAGTGCGCGCCGTGTCGAGAGAAAGTGTGCACAAGTCCCACATAGGTTTAGAAAGATTGACGCAAACAAGTAGAGGCGCAGCAGGCTGCGCCTCTAGCAAAATAATGGAGAAACCCGATTACGTCGCCAGTCTTACGTGCCTTCCTGCCACGACGCCAAATAATGTTCCTGCTCGGCGGTAAGTTTATCGAGTCGGTGGCCCATGGATTCGAGTTTAAGGCGCGCAATTTCCTTGTCCAAGTGCTCAGGAACAATGTACACCTGAGGCTTCAGATTTTTGTAATTGGCACGTAGATACTCGGCGGAAAGAGCCTGATTGGCAAAGCTCATGTCCATAACGGAGGCGGGATGCCCCTCTGCAGTGGCCAAGTTTACAAGCCGGCCTTCGCCCAACAAATAAATCTTGCGGCCGCCCTTTAATAAATACTCATCCACGAGTGGACGAACTTCGCGCTTGCCGGTAGACAATTTTTCCAGAGCGGGGATATCAATCTCTACGTTGAAATGTCCGGAGTTGCAGACAATCGCGCCGCCCTTCATGTGTTCGAAATGCTCGGCGCGGATGACGTTTTTGTTGCCGGTCACGGTGATAAAAATGTCCCCTTCCTTCGCGGCGTCGGCCATGGGCAGAACGCGGAAGCCGTCCATGACAGCCTCAATTCCCTTCACCGGATCAATTTCAGTGACAATCACATCAGCGCCCAGGCCCTTGGCGCGCATGGCGATGCCGCGGCCGCACCATCCGTAGCCTGCGACAACGAGTTTCAGACCGGCGATAAGCACGTTGGTGGCGCGAATAACGCCGTCCAGCGTGGATTGGCCGGTGCCGTAGCGGTTGTCGAAGAAATGCTTGGTCATTGCATCGTTCACGGCCACGATGGGATATTTCAGTGTTCCGTCCTTGGCCATGGCGCGCAGGCGAATCACGCCTGTGGTGGTTTCTTCCGTTCCAGCGATAACGTTGGAGACCAGATCGGTGCGCTTGGTAAGCAGCATGGTCACGAGGTCTGCGCCATCGTCCATGGTGAATTGCGGTTGGTGATCGAGGGCCGCGCGCAAATGTGAGTAGTAGGTCTCGTTATCCTCGCCTTTGACGGCGTAGGTCGGAATGTTGTAGTCGCGATTCAGCGACGCTGCGACTTCATCCTGCGTGGAGAGCGGATTGGAGGCGCAAAGAACTGCGTCGGCGCCACCGTCGCGGAGGGCGATCATGAGATTGGCCGTTTCGCTTGTTACGTGCAGGCAAGCAGAAACGCGCAGGCCCTTAAGCGGCTGGTCTTTGATAAAGCGTTTGCGAATGGATTCCAGCACGGGCATCTGCTGCTGCGCCCATTCAATCTTGCGCTTACCTGCATCGGCGAGAGAGATGTCTTTCACATCACCTTTTTTTAGTTCGGCGGTAGCCAAAGTCATGCTCCTTAAATTTCTAATGTTAGCGATATTGATTATTAACGCATTGTAAACGGAAGCGTAGTAAATGCTTCGACCGCTGGGACAGAAGCGTCTAGCGGCGCGCGCCGACTTCGGCGGTAGCGGTAGCGACAACTCCCAGCCCCGCGGCCTTCCGCAAAGCATCGGCGCGGTCGGTACGCTCCCAAGTGAAGCCCGGTCCGCTGCGGCCAAAATGACCGTAGGCGGCGGTCGCCTTGTAGATAGGCCGACGCAGATTAAGCGTTTCGATGATGCCCTTGGGAGTCAGCGAAAAATACTCGCGAATAAGCGCGGTGATTTTTTCGTCCGACACAGTGGCCGTACCGAAGGTTTCGGCCATCACAGAGACGGGTTCAGCTACTCCGATGGCGTAGGCCAGCTGTACTTCTGTTTTACGCGCGAGGCCCGCGGCGACGATGTTCTTGGCAATGTAGCGCGCCATGTAGCATGCCGAGCGGTCCACCTTAGACGGGTCCTTACCGGAAAAAGCGCCGCCTCCATGGCGGCTGTAGCCACCGTAGGTATCCACGATAATTTTACGTCCGGTCAAACCAGCGTCGCCCATCGGTCCACCGATTACAAACCGGCCGGTCGGATTGATGTGATATTTGGTCTTGGAGTCGAGCATCGCGGCAGGAATGATTGGCCGAATCACGTGTTCAGTGACAGCATCTCGTAGATCGGCGTTAGAAACTTTGTCGCTATGCTGGGTGGAAATCACCACGCAATCCACACGAACCGGTCGGCCATCGCGATATTCGACGGTGACCTGGGACTTGCCATCCGGACGGAGAAAATCAACTCTATTGGACTTGCGGACTTCGGAGAGGCGCTGCGTGAGGCGGTGGGCCAATTGAATGGGCATAGGCATCAATTCTTCGGTTTCATCGCAGGCAAAGCCAAACATTAAGCCTTGATCACCCGCTCCGCCGGTGTCCACGCCCATGGCGATGTCCAGCGACTGGCGTTTTACGGTGCACATAATCGCGCAAGTGCCGCCATCGTAGCCATACTTGGCGCGGTCGTAGCCCACGCCCTGAATGGTCTCGCGGACAAGCTCGTCGTAGTCGACATGCGCGCTGGTGGTGATCTCACCGGCCACAACAGCCAAACCGGTTGTAACCAAGGTCTCGCAAGCCACGCGTCCTTTAGGGTCTTGCTTCATCACTTCATCGAGCACGGCATCAGAAATTTGATCGGCGATTTTGTCCGGGTGACCTTCGGTCACGGACTCCGAGGTAAATAGAAAATTGCGTAGGGATTCGCTCAAAACAAAGTCTCCTTCATGGTGTGCGGGCAGGCACGCGGCCATAGCCAAACTACGGCGTTAAGATTATATGCGCGTTACGTTCCAAAAGGTACCATCCGAAGATGCAAGAATCAATTCGTTGAATCCAAATGCGTTATCAGCACATTGAACGGTCAAACCGCGGACTGAATGGGACAATCGGTTCCAGAAAAGGGAAACTCCGCACGTTTAATTTTGAGATTAGGGTGAGCCGCATATTTGTTGGCTGATGCTAGCTTACGCCGCGTCGACGTCGTCATCCGGCTGCACGACGAGTTTTCCCTTGGTCTTTTTGGCCATCAAGTAGGAGCGGATGAAAGGATCGAGGTCGCCATCTAACACCCGGTCGACGTCGCCCACGTCGAATTTGGTGCGGTGATCCTTAATGAGCCGATAAGGTTGCATAACGTAGGAACGAATCTGGCTTCCAAAAGAAATGTCCAGCTTGCTTTCGTCGAGCCGATCGGTTTCCGCCTGGCGCTTCTGAATTTCCAGGTCGTAGAGGCGCGAGCGCAGCATTTTCATCGCAATTTCGCGATTCTTATGCTGGCTCCGCTCGGCCTGGCACCCCACCACGATGTTGGTCGGAATATGGGTAATACGCACGGCGGTTTCCACCTTGTTGACGTTTTGTCCGCCAGCGCCGCCTGATCGAAACGTGTCGACGCGCAAGTCTTCTGGACGAATATTAATTTCGATGCGGTCATCAATTTCCGGAATCACAAAAACGGATGCAAAAGAAGTGTGCCGTCGCGCCGCCTGGTCGAACGGCGAAATGCGCACCAGGCGATGAACGCCGGTTTCCCCGGTTAACAGACCGTACGCGTTTTCCCCCGAAAACTGGATAGTGGCGGACTTGATGCCAGCTTCTTCGCCCGGTGTTTCGTCCAGCACGGCCGCATTTATACCTTTGCGTTCTGCCCAGCGGAGATACATGCGGAGCAGTATCGAGGCCCAATCCTGCGATTCCGTGCCGCCAGCACCGGGCTTGATGGTCATGATGGCGTTCAGGTGATCGTTCTCGCCGGAAAGAAGCGTTTCAGTTTCGAGCTCAGCGACGTAGGTCTCCGCCGCCTGGAGTTCGCGGTCTAGATCTTTCAGCAGGTCGTTGCGTTGTTCGGCGTTTGTTTCTTCTTGCGCCAGATTGATGTAGGTCTCAATATCGCCGGAAATGGAAGCCAGTTTGTCATCCGCTGTAACCTGGTCTTCCGCGCGCTTGCGATCGCGCAGCACGGCTTGTGCGGCTTCCTGATTGTTCCAGAAGTTCGGCTCCGCAACGCGCGCTTCGAGGGATTTCAGGCGGTCGCGATACTGCGGGGCGTCAAAGATAGCTCCGCACGAGCGTGATGCGTTGTTTCAGGCCCTCATAACGATGCTGAAGATCTTCGAGAATCATAGACGAGAGAGCGAGCTCAAACCGGGTCCGAAACGACGAAGGAAGACGCCAAGAGTTCCGTGGCCGCCGGAATATTCTCGCGAGAAATCTTTCCTTTCCAAAAAGTAGCTGCCACCAGAATAACGGAAACCAGCACGCAGAGCCAGGCGAACCAATCGCCAAAACGCGTGTAAATCGTGGTGTCCGTCCGGAAATCATAGGGCAAGTCGGCTGCCGCGCGTACATCCGGCGGCAGCGCCGCGATGATACGGCCATAAGGATCGATGGATAGCGTGTAGCCATTATTCGTTGCGCGAACGATCCAGCGGCGATTTTCGACCGCGCGCACCCTGGCCATCCTTAGATGTTGCTCCGGTGCGGCAGAGCGGCCAAACCACCCGTCGTTGGAAATGTTCACAAAAAGCTGCGCGCCATTGATGGCGAAGCGCCGAACTTCGTTCGGAAAAATCGCCTCGTAACAAATAAATACCGCAAAGGAGTATCCGCCAGGCAGCGGGGCGACGGCGTAGGTTTGTCCTTTGTGGAAGCCGCCGACTTCGTCGGAAACGCCGTTGACCAAGCGATGGATCAGAGGAAACGGCTCATACTCTCCAAAGGGCACGAGATGAATCTTGTCATACGAAAAGACTCGCCGGCCTTGCGCGTCAAAGAGAAGCGCACTGTTGTACGGCGCCGGAATCGCGTTTGCGGCGGAACTCGCGGAGCCCTGAACCGCCTTCCACTCGATGGCCCCAACGAGGAACGGATGGTGAAAGCGGCTCGCAAGACTGGAAGCCATGGCGGCGAACTGCGGATCCTGAAACGAGAACGGCGCAGGCGCTTCGGGCCACACTAAAAGATCGGGTTGTCTTTTGCCAGGAACCAGGCTCAAGCGATTAATTTCTCGCAAATCGGCGGAATGAGACGCAAACCAGTCTGCGGTATAAACCGGTGATTCTGGAAAATTAACCTGCACGGCGCGCGCGAGGTGATTGGTACCTGGGGTAGGCACCAAGCGCTTGCCGACCGTCATGGCGATCACCAAAAAAGCGGTAGCTGCCGCCAATAGGATGATTCGGCGTTTTGAATTTGGCGAAGCGGCTGCGGCACTCCGGTCATATTGGGCTTCAAAGGTCCACGCTAGCAGAGCGTTAAACGAAGCCACGAGAAAAGAAAGACCGTAAATGCCGGTGATTGTGGTGAGCTGCAGAAGACCAAGATTCGTGGACGCGGGATAACCCAGCAAATTCCAGGGGAAGCCAATTTCTGGCAGATGAGCGCGGAAAAATTCCAGTGCCACCCAGAGAAACGGCGCCCCGATGCAGGCATAAGCGATATTTCTCCTCGCCAGCAAGTAAATGGTCCAGCCGAATGCTCCGGTCAAAGTGCCCCAAGCGCTCGCCATCAGCAGCAGCAGGGCCCAGCCCGTGACGCGCGACAGTCCTCCGTGAACGGCCAGCACCGTGGCAATCCAAGGTAACGACGTAAGGCAAAAGAAAAGTCCGTGAAGAAATCCACACGCGAAGGCGACGCGAGCGCGAGCGTCTAGAAGGACTGCGAGAAGCACGCCGATACAAATCCAAGAGTAAATGCTCAGGTAAAAGCCGGTGTAGGAAAGTGAGAGCGCCGCACCTGAAACGGCGGCGATTGCCAAGCGCAACCCAGTTGGTGCTGCCGTGTGGGATGGGGCGCGAAAAAAGGCCCGCCAGCCACTCCAAATCATCCGTGCTTCACGAGGGCTTTAAAGCCTGCGCTCTCAAGGCCTTTCCTAGCCGCGTCGGCGGCTTTTTGATCGGCGTAGGGACCCACCTGAACGCGGAAATACTTGTCACCCTGCGGGGACAGCACGAAGGCCGGAAACTTTTTCTTTTGTAGCCGGCTGGCTAAGTCCAAGGCGTCCGCTTCTTTACGGAGCGCAGCGACCTGCACGGTGTAGGCGGCGGAGGGAATCAGCTGCGCGTTCTTCCCGCTATGGTCGTATCGCGGGCTGACTGACGCATTTCTTGGCGACGCAGAGGGCGCCGCTGACTTTAGATGGTCTTCTGTCTGCTTCGGCTTGCCAGCATTATAAAATTCCCAATCCGAATTTGCCGCGCCACTGGAATCCGCAAGCGGCTCAGGCGATGGGGAGTTGTTCGCACGCTTGGAAGTTGCGTCAGATTTGCTGGAAGTAACAGCGTTTCCAAATCCGCGTGTATTGGTGGAGGCACGGACCTGGCCATCGTACTGGTTGCGTCCCATGACAAAGCCCAGCGTGAAGAAGACGCCGGAAAATACCAGCATCAGCAAAAATAAACCGATGACATGTCTGCTCTCGAGTACTCTCTCTCCCGCGCCGCGTCGTTTACCGGCAGAAGCCATGCTTACTTTTTTGCTCCCTCAAGGCTCTTAGTCCACTGACTAATGATATCGACGGGCAGTGGAAACACAATCGTTGTGTTCTTCTCGACACCTATCTCGGTGAGCGTTTGCAGGTAGCGGAGCTGGATGGCCGTGGGTTGCGTGGCCAAGACTTTCGCGGCATCCGCAAGTTTTTGCGAGGCTTCGTATTCGCCGTCGGCGTGAATCACTTTCGCGCGGCGCTCCCGTTCTGCTTCGGCCTGCCGCGCGATGGCGCGCTGCATCTGCTCGGGAATGTCCACCTGTTTTACTTCCACCTTGGAAACTTTGATGCCCCAGGGCTCGGTGTCCTGGTCGAGAATCACTTGCAGCTTAGCGTTTACTTTGTCGCGCTGGGAGAGGATTTCATCGAGTTCGAACTGTCCGACGACGCTGCGAATGGTGGTTTGCGCAAGCTGCGATGTGGCGTATTGATAGTTCTGCACTTGCGATAAAGCCATGTTGGCATCCACGACTCGAAAATAACAAACGGCGTTCACTTTTACCGAGACATTGTCCCGCGTAATAATGTCTTGCGGCGGAACGTCCAGCGTTTCTATACGCAGCGGGATGCGATAGAGCGTTTCGATGGGCCAGAATACCAAATTCAGCCCGGCACTCTTCGCTTGCGGCAATAAACGGCCCAGCCGCAGCACTACGCCGCGTTCCCACTCTTTAATAATGTACAACGAATTCCAAAACCAGATGAGCCCGATGCCAACAATCAGCGAGATCCCCAGAAAACCGATTTCCATGTTGCCCTCCTATATAGGCGGACGAATTCTAACTGTTTACTGGGACCGATGTCTGCGCTGGTTCGACATACAACTTCAATCCGTCGACTCGCGTAACGCGCACCGACGCGCCTTCAGGCGCCGGCTGGGACGACACCGCGCGCCATAGCTCCCCATGAATACGGATCATGCCCTCTGCGCCGGCGCGCAACGCGGAAACCACCACGCCCTCCGCGCCAATCAGTTCTTCCCTGCCAGTGGAAGCCTTCCATTTGCGCGATCGCAGCACCAGGCGCATCAGTACGACGGTCAGAATGGCAAACGGTATGGTTGCCGCAAGCGCGATGCTCAAGCTGACGCCGCCCGCAGTGAGCGGCGAACGGATCAAGAACATGGCTCCCAAAAGCATGGCGATGATGCCGCCCCCGGCGAGCACGCCATGGCTCGTGTATTTAGCTTCCAGAATAAAGAAACCCATCGCCAGTAATATCAGAAAAAGGCCCGCGAGATTCACCGGCAAAAAATGCATGGCGTACAGCGCGAGAACCATACAAATGCCGCCGATAACCCCTGGTGCGATTACGCCGGGATGTGTGAATTCCGTATACAAACCGAGCACGCCGAGAATCAGCAGCACAAAAAACGCATCTGGCTGCACGATGCGCGCTAGAAATTTCTGCCGTGGCGAAAGCTCGAAAGGAATACGCACCGCATTGGCGAGCGCCAGCGTGACCCGCGTATCGTCGAAGCGCGTAATGGTCCGGCCATTCAGCTTTCGGAACAAATCTTCCGGCGAATAGGCGATGACATCGATCAACTTGCCATCCAGCGCTTCTTTCTCCGTGAAGGCTTTGGCATCGGTGACGGCAGTCTCCGCAAGCACCGGGTTGCGTCCGCGTTTTTCGGTAAAGCTGCGAAGAAAAGCCATGGCGTCGTTGTTTATTTTTTTCTGAAACACGTTATCGATCTGCTGTGGAAATCCGCCAATGGCAATGATGGGCGAAGCCGCGCCGGTATGTGTTCCCGGAGCCATGGCGGCAATGTCCGCTGCCAACAAAATATAAAATCCCGCGGAAGCGCCGCGCGCGCCGGTCGGCGCAACGTACACCGCTACCGGGACGGGCGAGGCCAGCATATGTTGAATGATGTCCTTCATGGAATCGCTCAGTCCGCCGGGCGTATCCATGGTAATCAGCACCAGCGCCGCGTGCCGCTGCGCAGCGGCGTCCAGGCCTTCGTCGATGTAGGTGGCAAGAATGGGCTCCACTTCGCCATCCAGCTTAAGCTCGAGAACTTCGGACGACGGGGGGTGGTTATCCGCGTTTACCGTGGGCCAAAGAAATCCAAGCGCCGCTACGCAGATCCCGCTGAGAGCACACAAAACACCGGTAGAAAAAACGCCCAAAGAAATGCTGCGTTTAAAAACATCGCGACAACCGCTCATGGCGTCCCTCCCTTCGGTTTTGTAGGCGCAGACTTGGAATTCTGGAGGCGCTCGAGCAATTGCTTGGCCTCCGTATAATTAGGCGCCAGCTTCAAAGCGCGCTCCACTTCAGTGCGCGCCTGCCCGGTTTTTTTCTGCTCCAGGTAAACGCGCGCGAGAATGGTTCGCACCACAGCAGAATCCCTTGTTTGCAGCGAAGTCTGAAGTTCCTTCACGGAATCATCGAGCTTGCCCTGGCGGCGGTTAATTTCGGCGAGGCCGCGATGCGCGGCGGGGTTCCTGGGATCACCGGTTAATGCCGCGCGGTATTCGTGTTCGGCATTGTCCAGGCGCCCGGCAGCGAGTTCCTGACGCGCGCGGCGGAGATGCGCCAAGCTGTTTTCACCGGACACGGAGCCGCTCGTGCTGACGTGAGATTCAGACGATTCAATTCCAAATCGCAAATTCGCCATATCAATTTCGGTTTTAATGCGTTCCAGACGCGATAAAGAATCGCCCGCAGCGTCCCAGCGCACGACCGGCAGTCCGCTCGGGCCGAAGGCTTCGTCGGCGGAATTGCGCTCCTGTTCCGCTTCGTCCTTCTTCCCGGCTTTCTCCAGGGAGATAATTAGCAGCGAGCGATCTTCCGGATTGTCAGGCCGGCGATGCGACGCTTCGCGGAAGAACCCAGCGGCTGCCGGAAAGTCGCCGGCGCGAATGGCCAGCAAGCCGAGATTAAAAGCGTAATCATCTTCGTCGGGATCAAGATCGGCAGCGCGCCTCAATCCAGCCTGAGCGGGTTGATTTTTTCCCTGTCGAGCCCGGGCAATAGCGAGGTTATTGAGAACTTCGGGGAAGTCCACGCCAGAAACTTCGTTGACTACCTGGTGGTCGGTCTTAACGGGCTTGTTCAACACAGTTTGTAAGGAAGTAAAGACTTCTTCCGCGCGGTCCGGCTGATTCAGGAGCAGACGGCATACGCCTGTCGCAAATACGGCTTCGACGTAGCGATCGTGAGTTTTTGGCACGCGCGCGAACCAAGGAATCGCAGCGTTGCAATCCTTGCGAGCGAAATACGTGTCTCCCAACGCATAATCCGGCTCTGGCCACTCGGGCTCGAGTCGTGCGGCTTCGCGAAGTTCGCGCAGTCGCGCTTCATCCTCATTACCCAGCAGGCCGCGGATGTAATGTTCAAAAGCATCGAGCCGCAATGGGCGCTGAACTTTTCCAAAATCCGCCAGGCTCAATGTGTACGCAGAATCGTTTTCCGCTAGCATGCGCCAGACCAGGCGGGTATGCAGGTCCATCAGGGAATCCAGCGAACCCTTCTCGCGAACCGCCGGGCGTAACGATGCGGGACTTACGCGCAACACGCGACTCTCGATGCTCAACGTGCTGCCGTCGGACGTAAAGCTGCCGTATACCACAAAGTCCGCGTCCAGATCCTCGGCAACGTGCAGCATGGTGGCGCGGCTCAATCTCGCGGAAGCCGGCAAACCATAACGTTCCAGCTCTAATAGGCGACCATTGTGCGAATAAACTTGTTCACCGCCTGCTGACAGGCGTTGAATGGTGAGCTCTTCGAGCCCTTCGCCTAGCCAATCCAGCCGCGGAGACGCGCCGGCGTTTTCAAACGGAAAGACCAAGTAAAGACCGCGCTGCGAGGCACTAGTGACGCTTGTCGCGCCGCCAGCAGCGCGTGTGGGAGCTGCCGGCCCCGCAAATGACGTAACCGCAAAGAAAAGGAGGAAAGAAAATAAGATTAGAAAATGTTTGCTCAGGACTTTCCGCACCATGCTCCTCGCATTGTAACAGAGGGAACGCTACGGACCGCGAGGCCGAACATTCCCCTGCCGTCAATCACCAACGGTGTAAATTGCCACCAGAATTGTCGTGAAGGCTCTTCCGCGGACTTCAGGGCTGCTCAGTTACCGGTTTGGGCGCCAGAATGTCCTGGATCGCCGGATCCGCCAGCACGGCCGCGAAGGCCGGATCGGATTTCGCCGCGGCCAGTTCTTTGTAGCCTTCTTCTTTGGCTTTGCGTAGATACAACACGCACCGCGTCAGATTGCCCGCCTGGGCAAATGATTTTGCCAACATGAAATAAAACCGGCCGCGATCGCTGACGGATCGGTCCTGCAGGATTGATCCGTTTCTGCCGCCGACGCGGTCGAAAAATTGCGGATCCAGCACCAGCGCCTGGCGGAAAGACTCCAACGCCTGGTCATATTTCTTGTCGCCGAAATACGCATAGCCCAGGTTGCTGTACAGCACCGGCATATCGGTCCGCACAAGCAGCGCCCGCCGATAAGCTCTGATCGCCTTGCCGTACTTCTTGCGCTGATACCAGATGGTGCCGATGTTATTCATGGCGTCGGCGTATTGCGGATTCGCCTTGGTAGCACGCTCGTAATACTTCAGCGCCAGCGGCAGCGCCGATTGCTGGTGCAGCGCGATCCCCAGTTTATTCAGATACACGGCATTGCGTGGCTCGCGGTCCACGAGCTGCTTGTAGGTCTGCGCGGCTTGGTAAAAATCCTTGTGCAGCATATAGAGATCGGCCGCCTGCTCGTCAACAAGGGCCGGGCGCACGACATTCGCTGAGGAATCCGCTGGCGATTGCATGGACGTGGGAGCGGCAGGGGTGTGGCGTTGGTCTTCGGAGGTTTGACCCTTGGAGGGAACTGAGAAAGCTAGAAGGAGAAAGCTAACTGGAAGTGCCACATAATTCTTGCTCATGGCGAGTCTCCCTTCTCCGGCTTAGGCTTAGCCTGGTCGGGATCCTTCTTCTTACCCCCAAAGATACCAAAAATCTTCTGCAAGGCGTTCTTTTTCTTTTCCGCGGGCTGCCCAGTGGTGTCGACCACCACGGCTGGGTCGGCAAAAGGTGGGGTTCCGCCAGGAGCAGGCTCGCCCTCGGGCGGCTTGGGCTTACCGCTGCCGCCAAAAATATGAGAAAGCCACGAGCCAGCCGACGAAATCACACCGTGGCTGCCGTGCAGTTCGCAAAACTGAGTGGGTGCCGAACCCGCCACATACACTTCCTCACGCGTAGTAGGGCAATTGGACGTCGCCAATTGCTGCGATTCAGGGTCAATCAATACAGACTGGACGCCCTCCGGCATGGAGAAGTCTTTCACCTCTTTATAAGCGGGCAAGGCCGTGGCACGCACCATAAAATCCGCAAAGACCGGCGCGGCGGAGGCGCCTCCGGCCAACCCTAAATCGCGGTTGTCGTCGAACCCGATCCAGATAACGCACACTAGGTTGGATGTAAACCCTGCGAACCAACCGTCACGCGAGGTCCCAGTTTTCCCAGCTGCCGGCAACGTGAATCCGCGCGCACGCACGGAAGCGCCGGTACCGCGATTCAACACATCCTTCAGGAGACTCGTCACGAGATAGGCCACGCGCGGATCCAACGCAGCATGCGTCTGCGGAATATTCTTTTCCAGCGTGCTGCCATCCGCGCCGATGACCGTGCGCACAAATTCCGGCTCCGCGCGCGTTCCCATCGTCGCGAAAGTTGTATAGCCCGCGGCCACGTCCACCGGCGTCATCTCATAAGCACCTAAAGCGACTGCGGGCGTGGGCTGGATATTGCCAGCCAGGCCCATTTGTCGCGCCACCTGCACGACTCGTCCATAGCCGATAAGCTCCGCAACTTTCACAGTGGCCACGTTTAGGGAATTGGTAAGCGCATCGCGCACGGTCACGCGACCCATAAATTTTTCGCCATAATTATTCGGCGTGTACTCTTTGCCATCAAAGGTAAACGTTGTCGGCTCATCCTCCAACAGCGTGGCGGGTGTGATTACGGGTTGCACTCCGTCCACCGCGTTGTCAAACGCCGCGGCGTACACGAAAGGCTTGAAGACCGACCCGGGCTGCCGATGTGCCAGCGCGTGATTCAGCTGGCTCTGGCCGTAATCGCGGCCTCCCATGAGCGCTTTGATCTCTCCGGTGCGCGGATCCAGCGCCACCAGCGCAACTTGCGCCTGAGGGATAGGTTCATTCGTTCCCTTCTTCACTTGCGCGCGCCGCCATCTTTCATATTTCTTGGTCAACAGCTTGTCCACGTTCTTCATGCCGGCGTCCACGGCGGCAGCGGCGGCTCGCTGCAGAGCTGGATCGAGCGTCGTATACACGCGGTAATTTTCGCTCAACAATTCGTTCTCGGAATATTTATCCAGCAAGTGGTCTTTAACCATGTCCACGAAGTAGGGCGCTTCGCTTCCGGCCACCGAGGTATGCACGATTTTGATCGTGCCGTGTTTGGCGTCTTGAATATCCGCTTCCGTGATGTACTTGTTGTCGAGCATCTGCGTCAGTACGCGATCCCGCGCCTGGTATGCGCGCTCGGGATGCCGGTCCGAGGCGGAGTAATAATTTGGCGCGCGAATGATGCCGGCTAGAAATGCACATTCCCCCAGGGTCAGTTGCCGCAGGTCTTTGCCGAAATAGGCGACGCTGGCTTCTGAAAACCCACGGATGCCAAAGCTTCCGCGATTGCCGAGATACACCTCGTTGGCGTACAGCTCAAAAATCTGCTGCTTTGAAAAACGTCCTTCCAACTCCGTGGAAACCATGGCTTCTGCCAGCTTCCGTCGCCAGGTGCGCTCGTTCGAAAAGAAGAACGTGCGCGCCACCTGCATGGTGATGGTGCTTGCGCCTTGGTAATGATTGCTGTTGTGGCGCAGGTCCGCCCACGCCGCTCCCGCGATGCGCACAAAATCGAAGCCACCATGCTCGAAAAAGCGTTTGTCTTCCGCGGACAGAATGGCGTGCACCATCACAGGTGGCAAATCTTCATATCGGACCGGACGCCGTTTTTCCCGCGCACTGTCGAAAAGATTCGTGATCAGCTCGGGTTCGATGTCTCCGCCGCCGAGATCGCCGCCGCCCGCGAGCGGCCGGATGGAGCGAATACTCTTCCCGCCGAACTGTACCGCCAAAGCGTTTGTTCCGCCAAAATACGATAGTTTCGACGGACGAATATCCACGGTGTTCCCTTGTACCGTGTATTGCCCCAGCGAACTCTCATCCTTTTGCGGCCGGTAACCTACGCGCGTCAGATAAGTCGTCAACTCCTCGGCGCTGGATACTTGTCCCACGGCAATGTGCTGGGGTGCGGAAAAGATTTGCGTGGTGTTCTGCAGCACGCGGCCCGACAGGCGCGCATCGATCATGCGGCCGTACTTGATGTAGTAATAGGTGAAAATCCCCGCGGTGGTCAGGAAAATAGCCAGCACGACACCAAGGATCGTCAAGCCCAGAATCGACGTGAAAAAACCTTTTTGAATGCGGATGCGCAAACGATGGCTCCCCAGGCTGAATGCTTATTGTCTCGCAAGAGCACGTAGTTAGAAAGAACAGCGTCCCCAGACGTTGCCTGGCACGGCACACGCCAACATGCGCTGGAGGCAAAAATAGTCCCGCTCAGAACGCGGGAACTTGCGGTGTCAACAAGTCTGCGCCGCGGAAACCTACATGATCGATTTGTTTTCGCTGGAAGGCGTGAAATGGAGATTTACTTTGAAGAACAACAAATCGACGGGGACCGTATAATCCACGGAAATCTTCACCACCGCCGGGTTGGCCACTATTTTGATGTCTTCTCTCTTGGCAGGAATACTTAAGTCCTGGATAACTTTGAATATATCTTCGCGAATGCGATCCTCGCTATATCGATTGACGACCGCAAACCGCGCCTGCTCCTCAATCTTGTCCGCCAGCTGATACTCGGCAACGTAAGGCGGCACCAGCTTAACTCCAGAATAGACCGCAAAAGCCAAAATCGCCGTGTAAATGACAGCTTTTAGGTGGCCTTCTCCGCGCGAGGAGCGGCGGGATGCGACGAAGGAGCGTGCGCCATGGCCATCGAAAGACACAGAGTTAATCTCCAAAGCCCGCGATGCCTCACACCCGCTGCCAACGATTCGGGGTAAATCTTGGATCACATCGATCGCGGGGCTATACGCTGAAATTAACACTCACGAAGTCGCGTGTCGAGATCCGCGCAAGCCCATGTTTCCGCGGAGGAACGCCATACCCGCCGGCGTGCGAAAAACAACTAACAGGTGCTCAGTAAGACCGCCCAAAAATGGCGCGCTCCGTGGCCGGTTTATCGCAGTACACGCATCGCCCCATCCCAACCACTTGATCGCCTTCCCGATCAAGCGGGATGCAACGCATCGTGGCGCGCGTTTCTTCCTTGATTTTCGCTTCGCAATCGGCGCTGCCGCACCAGAAGGAGTAAGCAAACCCGCTCTCCACCGCTTCTTTCAAGTCCTCGTAATTTAACGCGTCGTGCGTATTGGATTTGCGGAAAGCCAGCGCTTTATCATGCATTGCTTGCTGAATTTCCACGAGTAGCCGCTCGATAGTCTGGGGAAGATCGGCGAGTGGCGCACTAATCTTCCCTTCTCTGCCTGGACGGTCCCGCCGCGCCAGCACCGCTGCTTGCTTTGCGACATCCTTAGGGCCAAGCTCCACGCGCACGGGCACGCCGCGCATCTCCCAATCATTGAATTTCCAGCCCGGACTTTGGCCTTCGCGCTCGTCCAGCGTCACGCGAATGTTGGCCTTGGCGAGTTGGGCTTTCAGTTTGCGCGCAGCGTCCAAAACCGTCGTCTTCTCCTCGTCCGTCTTGAAAATGGGCACGATGACGACTTGATACGGCGCCAGCTTCGGCGGCAGCACCAGTCCCTGATCGTCGCCGTGAACCATAATGATGGCGCCGATAAAACGGGTTGACAGACCCCACGAAGTCGTCCAGCAATGTTGCAGCTGACCATTTTGATCGAGATAACGTACCTCGAAAGCTTCGGCGAAATTCTGTCCCAAAAAATGCGACGTGCCGGCTTGCAACGCTTTGCCGTCGCCCATCATGGCTTCGATGGCATAGGTCGTATTGGCGCCGGCAAATTTTTCGGCGTCCGATTTTTTGCCGGGAATCACCGGAATGGCCGCGTCGTTCACCGCGAAATCGGTGTAAATGTCCAGCATTTGGCGCGTCTCCGCTTCAGCTTCTTCACGCGTGGCGTGCGCGGTATGCCCTTCCTGCCAGTAGAACTCGAGCGTGCGCAGAAAAAGTTTTGTGCGCAGCTCCCAGCGCACCACGCTGTTCCACTGGTTCATCAGCACCGGAAGATCGCGATAGGATTGGATCCACTTTGACCACATGTGCCCGATGATGGTCTCCGAAGTCGGGCGGATCACCAGCGGTTCCGCGAGCTTCTCTCCGCCTCCGATGGTCACTACCGCCAGCTCTGGTGAAAACCCTTCCACGTGATGTTTTTCCTTGTCGATAAAACTCCGCGGGATGAGCATCGGAAAAGCCACATTCTGGTGACCAGTCGCCTTGAAGCGACGGTCCAGGGCCTGCTGGATGTTTTCCCATAATGCCCATCCATAGGGACGGACAACCATGCAGCCGCGCACCGGAGCGTAGTCGGCGAGTTGCGCCTTCAGTACCAGCTGGTTGTACCACTCGGAAAAGTCTTGAGCGCGGGTCGGAAGCTTTTCTTCAGCCATGCGGTGGTTAGTCCATTCTCCTCGTTCGCTATGGCTGCCAGCGCGCTCCTTAGCAACGTAAAATCGTGTTGCGCGAACAGGAAAGCGTAGCGGAGGCGTGCTGGTGTGTCAACGCGCGCTGGTATATCGGCGCAGTTCGATCACACAACGCTCATCGGCGCCAAATCATCAGGTGATGGGAAAATTCACAACGTCAGTGGGAACTTCTAACTAGGATCTTCTTTCATTCTGAAAACTGGAGATTCAAAACGTGAGCGCGACAGCATGCGGCTGGCCAAAGCGGCAACTTCAGATTCCAAGGCTCGCGCGTCTTCTCCAGCCCGCCGGCTTTGATCGATCTCCGTGGATAGTAGGATTACCGTGGCAACGTCGGCGCTGCACTCAAAGCAATATCTCTCGCCGCGTCCTGGAAGCTCAAACAATTCGCGTAGCCGCGCGCATCCATTACAACGAGCGGTCACCATGGTTCCCCACCCTGAAATAATGCTGCTCTGGCCAATTGCAGGCGACCATTTAGCCCTGCAACTGTTCACCAAAACATCATCTATCGCAGCACTCCAGCGGCACTATCCGGTAGATTTGGTATCTCTCCGGGCAAACAGGTGTAGGCACCGCGCTGTCTTGTTACCCCACAATATTCGCCCTGGGAAACCCCAGTTGTTATCGGTTCTATTTAGAGTGACGCGGAATACCGGATATGCATAGGAAGTCCAATCCTGAACATCGAAATTCTCTCCTCTATTTACTACTTGTCGCCCTAAATCTTGACGGTGGCGCATCCGAAACTTAAGCTGGTTCGAGAGAGGTAGTAAACCCCTTTATGTACGGTACCATCGAGTCTGCAGCCCTTCGCCAATGTGTTTTTTGCGGCAAAATGGCGCCCCGCCAACTGAGCCGCTGTCCATCCTGCCGCGAGGCACTACCGGACATTCGCGTTTACCGCTCGTGGGGCGACGGGAGAGTTAAGGTGCGGCGCGGGCTGCTGTATATGTTGTTGGCCGGCGTCATTTATTACTTCTCCAGCGAATACAGCCCTATGCCGCCGCCGGTTCCGATTCCCTTAATAGTTACAACTTATTTGTCGCCCTTCCTTTTTTTGTGCGGGCTAGGGTTGTGTATCTACGGGCTATATTTGCGCAACCGCGATTAAGTTTCTGCAAATCTCGCCGGCTCAGAAAACTGCCCGCCAATTTCTGCGGCTACGGCAAACCAAACGTGAACAGCGCGGACCCTGAGGCTACGCCGACATATTGTTTGCCCTCGATGGCGAACGACATCGGCGAGGAATAGATTGAAGCGCCCGTTTGAAAATGCCACAACACTTTACCGGAAGCGGCGTCCAGCGCGATAAAGTTGCCTTCGGCGTCTCCCGTGAAGACTAGGCCGCCAGCGGTGGAAAGCACGCCCGACCAAGTGGGCGAACGATGTTTGTATTCCCACTTTAGATTGCCGCTGCGCGGCTCGATGGCGCGCAGCGCGCCCCAAAACGGTTCCGTCTCGTCGTTCGGAAAATACGCGCTCCCGTAATAAGCGTGGCCCTCTTCGTACGGTTGCGGCGCCGTACTGAAAATGTCGCACTGCTCGCGCGCGGTCACGTAGAAAAGCTTGGTCTGCGGATCGTACGTGGGCGACATCCAATTCGTCGCGCCAGCTGCCCCCGGACAAACGGCGCGTCCTTCCAGCGTTGGAGACGAGTCTTGGTCTGCAGCGGGGCGGCCTTCGGCGTCTTTGGTGCTGCTCCACGTAATCTTCGCATACGGTGTCGCAGAGATCAGCTTCCCGGTGCTGCGATCGATCACGTAATAGAAGCCGTTACGATTGGCTTGCACGATCAAGTGTTTGCCGCCGTCCTCAATCATCACCGGCACTTGCGTCGCGTCCCAATCATGCTCGTCGTGTTTGGTAAATTGAAAATGCCATTTGAGTTTTCCGCTATCGGGGTCCAAGGCCAGCAAACAATTGCTGTATAGATTATCGCCGCCCCGCGCTGCGCCACGATTGGAAGGCGAAGGATTGCCGGTCGTCCAGTAGGTAGTGTTGGTAGTGGGTTCGTAGACGCCGGTAATCCACGCGGGTGCGCCGCCCGTCTTCCAGGACTCGCCTTCCCAACTATCGTGCCCGGGCTCGCCCGGACCAGGAATCGTGTTGAAGCGCCATTTGCGCGCACCGGTGTTGGCGTCGTACGCGTCGATAAATCCGCTAATGCCGTATTCGCCGCCGGAAACTCCGACGATCACCAGATTCTTTATGGCCAGGGGTGCGAGCGTGAAGGTGTAGCCCTTGCGGTAATCGACAGCGACCACGTCCCACCTAAGGTTGCCGGTTTTAGCGTCCAGCGCGATAACGTGTGCGTCCAGCGTGCCCAGGAAGACTTTGTCGCCGAGAATGGCGACCCCGCGATTCACGCGTCCGCAGCACGGGCGAACGTCACCGGGGAGCGCTCGCTGGTATTGCCAGATAGGGCGTCCCGTGCGTGCATCTAACGCGTAGGCGCGGTCATCCACGCCCGTGCCGTAAAGCACGCCGTCCACAACCAGTGGCGTGGTTTCAAATTTGCCGGTGGTCGCTGTTTGATAGACCCACTTCGGGACGAGTGTGCGAGCGTTGGCTGTATTGATCTGGTCGAGCGCGCTGAAACGGCGTCCCGAGTAGTCGCCGGAATACATTAGCCAGTTCGCCGGCTCTTTCGACGAATCCACCAGCCGCTGCGGCGTAACTTGCGCCAAACCCACTCGGCCCGAGATGCCTAAAGCACAAATCGTCAGCGACACGACACCTACCATCCTGATCGCGCGGCTCATTGCGCCGCCTCACGGGATGAACCCACTGCCAGCAAATACGCCACGATGTCCTGAAGATCCTTATCGCTTAACATTTTCTGATCGTAGGGCGGCATCAAAGACTCACGGCTTTTCTCAAACGACTTCAGCTTCTCCTTTTCAAACATGTGAATCTGTTCGCGCGTATCCATCATCTGCACCGTGAAATCATCTTCGTTCAACACCACGCCCATGAATTTTTGGCCATCGGAAGTCACCACCGTGACGCTCTCATATTCCTGAGAAAATTCCTTGGTCGCTTCGGTAATGCCGATGGCAAGCCGTTTACTCGGATGGCGAACAGAATCGATCAAGTAATCCAGGGACCGAGCCGCGCCCGTTCCTGTCAGGTCAGGACCCAGCCGGCCTCCCTTCCCCTGGACCATGTGACATGTCCCGCACGTTGCAGACCCGTAGAACAGCTCTTTGCCATGCGCGGAATTTCCGGCCGCCTGCGCCGGCGCCTTTACCTGCACGCTGCGAATGTAGGTAATGACCTGCCAGATTTCTTCTTCAGTCATGGCCACGCCGATGCTTCCCACCGCCGCAGGCATCGCCGTTCCCGCGATTCCATCGTGGATATTGCGGAACATTTCGGCATCACTGTTCCCGTGACGTTTTTGCGCGCGCGTTAGGTCCGGGCCGCGCCCGCCGCCGCGTGCGCCGAGACCGTGGCAGAAAGCGCAGTTGGAGCGAAACTGAAATTCACCCACCTTAGCCACCTTGGCATCTCCCGCGTACGGATTCTTACTCTGCGCCTGCGCCGGCACTGGAAACAATCCGATAAGCAAAAGCGCTGCAGTGGCAAACGCAATATACGAGCTCTTGTTGCAGGGAATTAAGACACTCATCGAAGCGGCACCTCCATGAGACGGAAGTCGCCGAAACTATACCACCTCGTAAAATGTTTCGCCTGCGTTGCTGCGCGTTGACTTGCCGTGGGTCGCGGCCTAAATGCCGCGAAAGGTCTTCGCGCTAATGATCGGGACAACGGTTTCCCATTACCGAATCCTCGAAAAATTGGGACGCGGGGGCATGGGCGTTGTATACAAGGCTGAAGATACGAAACTTGGCCGGCTTGTCGCCCTGAAATTTCTTCCGGCAGAAGTCTCGCGCGATGCGCAGGCCCTCCAGCGATTCCGTCGTGAAGCCTGCACCGCCTCCGCGCTCAATCATCCCAACATCTGCACCGTCTACGACATTGCCGAGGAAGCCGGCCTACCGTTCATCTTCATGGAATTTCTCGACGGGCAAACTCTAAAATATCTTCTGGGGGGAAGACCGCTCAAACTTGATTTGCTGCTTGATCTTGGCATTCAAATCGCCGATGCGCTCGACGCAGCGCACGCGAAAAATATCATTCATCGCGATGTCAAACCGACGAATATCTTTGTCACGCCCCGTCATCAGGCCAAGATTCTGGATTTCGGCGTCGCAAAGGTCCTGCAACCTTGGGGTGACGCTTCGACGACCACCCAAGACACCGGACCGCTCACCGCCCCCGGCGCGGCGATTGGAACGCTTGGGTACATGTCGCCGGAGCAGACGCGGGGAGAAGAGCTCGATGCGCGCACAGACATTTTTGGCTTCGGGGCCGTGCTTTACGAAATGGCCACGGGCGTGGCGTCATTTCGAGGCGAAAGCGCTACGGATATCTTGGATGCCATCCTGAATCGCGCCCCAACCCATCCGGTGCGATTAAATCCGGACGTTCCCTTGGAACTTGAGCGCATCATCTTCAAAGCCCTCGAAAAGAACCGCGATGTGCGATGCCAAAGTGCTGCGGAATTACGCGCCGATTTGAAGCGTCTTCGGCGCGACACGGCGGCGATTCACATCACCCCACACAAATCGAACTCCAGCAGCCTGCACGCAGGTATGGCTTCGGCCCCGCAGAAATCAGTGGCGGTACTCTATTTCGAAAATCTCAGCGGCGCTCGAGAAGACGAATATTTTCGCGACGGCATGACGGAAGACATCACCACGGAGCTTTCCAAGATCGGCCAACTGGTAATCTTTCCTCGCGGAAGTCTTGCGTTTCCGTAACAAACCGGTAACCGCGCCTGAAGTCGGCGAACAGCTTGGTGTCGCCTATGTACTCGAGGGCACCATGCGCCGGGCCGGTCAAAACCTGCGCATTAATACGCAATTGGTCGAAAGCCGCACTCGCCATTCCGTTTGGGCCGAGCGCTATGACCGCCAGGGCAAGGACGCCTTCGAGATCCAGGAAGAAATCGCCCGCAGCATCGCGCAAGCGTTGCGCATCACACTCTCGCCGCAAGAAGAGCGCATCATCGCGCGCAAGCCGACGGAAAGCCCCCGCGCTTACGACTTTTATTTACGCGGACGCGATTACATCCGTCAGCAGAAACTCGATCTGGCAGTTCAGATGTTTGAGCATGCCATCAAGCTCGACCCGCAGTTTGTACTGGCCTTTGCCGCTCTAGCTTACGGGTGCGGACTGATCTTCGCGATCCGCGAGCAGAACGCGAAATGGATCGAGAAAGGTCAGGCAGCGTGCGAGCAAGGGATGGCACTGGACCCCGAACTCCCCGAACTTTTCGTGGCACGCGCGCGCATCTCTTACGCGCAGGACAAATACGACGAAGCCGCCGTGTTGGCCCTTTGTGCACTCGAGCGCAGACCAGGCTGCGAAGGAGCTTACAACGTTCTTGGCCGCGCTTATTTTGCTTCAGGCCGGCTCGAGGAAGCCGCGGTCCTCGTAAGTCGCGCCATTGAGGCGAATGGCGACGACTATAACGTCTATGTTCCTTATATTCTCACTCTGGAAAAACTGGGACGAGCTGAGGACGCGCGGCGCCTGCAAGAACTTTTCCTGCGTGTCCTGGAGCAACAATTGGAAGTTGTCCCAGAGGACGTCCGTGCGCGAATTCTGCTCGCAAATGTGCAGGCTGGTCTCGGGAAGGGAGAGGATGCCATACGCGGACTCGAGGCGGCCATGGCTTTGCGTCCGAACGATCCTCATTCGCTCTACAACGCCGCGTGTACGTACGGCTTACTCAAAATGAAGCGCGAAGCTCTTGCGTTGCTCAAAGAGTTCATTGAAGCAGGTTATGGTGAGCTGAACTGGGCCTCCCGCGACCCCGATCTGGCGCTCCTCCACGACGAGCCCGAATTCCAGCGCCTCCTCCACCCCGACGGGGTAAAAAGTTCCTAGTGCCTTGATATCAATGTCCAGCGCAGCCCAGTTGCCTCCGCTTAAGAGTCCCGCCGTCTTTTCTGCCACTTCTTTCCCAGTTCCCAAAAACCTGTCCCCGCAGGTTAAGATGGAGCGCTGCATAACTCCGAGGACAAACGTATGACTCTGGCCACCGAAGCTAATCAACGCATGAACCGTGCGCTCGACACCACCGACCCGCAGATCGCAGATTTGCTGCGCCAGGAAGCCCAGCGTCAAGCCACCGGGCTGGAACTGATCCCCTCCGAAAATTTGGTCTCGGAAGCGGTGCTCGAGGCCATGGGCTCCATTTTCACGAATAAATACGCCGAGGGCTATCCCGGCAAACGTTATTACGGCGGATGCGAATACGCGGACAAGGTGGAACAACTGGCGATCGATCGCGCCAAGGAATTGTTTGGCGCGGAGCACGCCAACGTGCAGGCGCATTCGGGAACTTCGGCCAACGTAGCGGTGTATATGTCCACGCTTCAACCCGGTGACACTGTACTGGGAATGAACTTGTCGCATGGCGGGCATTTGACTCACGGGCACCCGCTGAATTTTTCCGGTCGCATGTACAAGTTCGTCGCTTATGGCGTGAAAAAAGAAGATGAGCTCATCGACTACGAAGAAATCGAGAAGTTGGCGCGCGAGGAAAAACCGAAAATGATTGTGGCCGGCGCGAGCGCCTATTCGCGCATTATCGATTTCGAGCGCATCGCCAAGGCCGCGAAAAGCGTGGGCGCGCTGTTCTTCGTAGATATGGCGCACATCGCGGGACTCGTCGCCGCAGGATTGCATCCGAGCCCTGTGCCACACGCAGATATTGTCTCCACCACGACACACAAGACTTTGCGCGGACCGCGCGGTGGCTTAGTGCTGTGCAAAGCAGCATTCGCCAAGGAATTGGATAAGCTGACATTTCCCGGAACGCAAGGCGGACCGTTGGTACATACCATTGCGGCCAAGGCGGTATGCCTGAAAGAAGCCATGGAGCCTTCCTTCAAGGAATATCAGAAGCAAGTCGTGGCGAATGCCCGGGCGATGGCTTCGGCGGTCGCGAAACGCGGCTACCGCATCGTCACCGGGGGCACCGACAATCATTTGTTTTTGATCGAAGTGCACGCCCGCGGAATTACCGGCACGGACGCCGAAAGAGCGCTGGACCGCGCGGGCATCACGGTGAACAAGAATTCGATACCCTTCGATCCGCTACCCCCTATGAAAGGCGGCGGGATTCGTTTGGGGAGTCCCTCCGTCACGACGCGCGGAATGCGCGAAGCGGAAATGGAGCAGATCGGCGGATGGATTGCCGACGTGCTGGGACATCTGGGCGACGCCGCGGTGGAACAATCCGTGCGCAAGCAGGTGGCTGAATTGGCGGCGCGTTTCCCGATTTATGAAGCGCGCACCAAAGCCGACGCCTCCCGCACTGAACACGCCCACGTTTGAAATTTATCTTGACCCAGCATGCATATCTTCCAAGCAACCGAAGACTTCGAGCGCTGGCTCTCCAAACAAATTCCGCTAGTGCGCCAAGACTTAGCGCTAAAACACGCGCACATGGCGGAAGCCGCGTTCCCTTTTTTCCGCGCCACGTTTTATCGCTGGCTCCAGCTTTGGCCGGAGCGGTGCCCCGATCTGGCGAAAGCGCCGGCCGTGCTAAGCGTCGGCGATCTGCACATAGAGAACTTTGGCACCTGGCGCGATGAAGAAGGCCGCCTGATCTGGGGAGTGAACGATTTGGACGAAGCGTGGCCTGCGGCTTATACGCTGGACCTCGTGCGTTTGACGGCAAGCGCGTACATGGCCATCTGGGAACTTCACTTGAGCTTGACGCGGAAGCAAGCTGCCCAAGCAATTGAAGAAGGCTACCGCGACGCGTTGTCGGCGGGGGGCCGAGCATTCATTTTGTCGGAGCACCATCAGTGGCTGCGCTTACTGGCACTCAGCAAGCTGCGGGATCCCGTGCGATTCTGGGCCAAGATGCAACGCTGCCTTCCCTATACCTCTAAACCGTCCGCTGAAGTAAAAAGAATGATCGAAGCCGCACTGCCGTTTGCAAAAGGCGTATACCAACTAAAGAAACGCATCGCCGGGTTGGGGAGCCTCGGACATCCGCGGATTCTCGCGCTGTCGTCCTGGCAAGGCGCGTTCATCGCGCGGGAAGCCAAAGGGATCCGGCCATCCGCGTGGGTGTGGTTCAAGAAAAGTTCATCGGCGGACCTATACTGCTCTAAGCTGGTCGCGCGAGCCATTCGAGTTCGCGACCCGTTCGTGAAGTTTCATGAGCGCTGGATGGTGCGGCGGCTCGCGCCGGACTGTTCGCGCATTGAACTTGCTTCCCTGCCAGAGCAACGCGACGAAGCGCGATTGCTCTATTCCATGGGTTGGGAAACCGCCAACATGCATTTTGGAAGTCCCAAAGCAATTGCCAAAGTAAAACGCGACTTAAGCAAGCGGCGCGGCCGCTGGCTGCATAAAGCCGCGAAAGCGATGAGCAACGCCACGCTGGAGGATTGGAATCAGTGGCAGCGTGGGTGGGATCGCAAGGTAAGACGCGGTTGAAAAATCACAGCACAAATCGCGCAGTCCGGTCACTTGCGTATCGCAAGCAGCTGGGGTCAACGCAGTATCGCCACACGATCCCGCGAATAGTACTACGGGGTTAGTGCAGCGGTACTAAGACTGTTCTTCAGACCAGTAGATTCCAAACAACAAGCCGAGTAATTTCAGGGAGTATTGGAGGGGGACGTCGCGTGACGGTTACCTTCAATTTTCCAGCGGCCGGGACGCTTATCTGGGGAGTGCGCACAAGGCTGACGCCATCGCCAGCGTTGTGGCGGATCGGGCCGCCCTTGTCGCGCCGCGCGGTGTGTCCTCCACTTTGGAACCAATCCTCGAGGTGAACTTATGACAGAGACAGAAGCCTTTCGCGAATTCAAGACTGGGCTGACACTTCTGCGCAGCGATTACGCCATGAAAGCATTGCCGCATATGCGGCGCGCGGTGGACCTGGATAAACATAATCCTTATTACATTTCCTATTTAGGCGTGGTGCTGGCGCGCTCGGAACACAAATGGGGCGAAGCCGAAAGACTATGCGACGCGGCCGTGCGAATGAAGCGCAACCAAGCGCAGCTTTATTTGAACCTGGCGGATGTGTATGCCGCGGCTGGCCGGCGCGACGATGCTGTGGAAGCTATTTCGGAAGGGCTAAAATTTGCGCGCCGCGACGTTCGGCTGAATATTGCCATGAGCAAACTGACCCACCGGCGCCCGCCGATTTTGGCTTTCCTGGGACGCACGCATCCATTGAACCGGCAGCTAGGAATATTGCGACATCGCACATTGCGAATGTTAGGTCAGGCTTAGCGCAAGCGAGTTACCACCCCACAACACAGGAGAGGGCGGATGGCTTTTGGCCATTCGCCCTTTCTTGTTTTTAATTTCTGTTTTTTATTCGATGTGCATCATCGGACCGAAGGAATAGCTGTGCGGCGGTCCAATTTCGCCGAGGATTTTGAAACCTATACCCAGCATGCCGTTGGAAAGAGTGTGCTTGCGAACAACTTCGCCCAAATATTCCCGAGGCGTTGTGGAAGAGTCATGGGAATAAGGCATAGCGACGAAGAGGCGCATGCCAACTTCATAAGCTGATTCGGTGGTCTGGAAATAAACTCCGGTAGGAGAAACGCTCAGCGTAGCGCGCAAGTCTTCGAACTGAACTTTTTGCGGGTCCGACGGCCGGATGTGCATCAACTGAGTTATTTTGCAACGACGCATGCTGCGGCGCTCCGTGCCAGGGGATTTGGTGGGTGAAGCGCCTGACGTAGATTTCTTGATGTTGTAATCCGGGAGGATGGCCATCACGTTCTCCGAGCTTCGTTCTATTCTCCGCTCCTAAGAGTGTAAACCCCGAGCGGGGGTAAACCCATAGCTTAGATGTACCCCTACGAGGCGGGTCCATCAAGGAAAGATGGTAGTACGGACGCACTGAGAAAGGAAGCGGTCTGTGGAGGAAATATCAAGCGGGTAGAGGCCAAGCGTTGCAAAGTGAGGCTTTGGAATACAACTTATCCCATTGATTGCGCAAGGACTAACCAACAAAAAATCGCGAATCACTTCTGCCTTTCAGAGCAAACAGTCAAGACCACCTTCTACCGGATGAAGCGCAAGTTAGGCGCTGACAATCGTTTAGGCATCGTTCAGATGTGCCACACGCAAGGATTCCTCCTGTAGTTCACTCTGGCACGGCTTCTAACCTTTCATCGCGCTAACGCCCACACACCTTAGGCTTTTTTCGCGCAAAATTAGTCCCTTCGTAACCGCAGATGACTTCGCCGCTCGGTTTGTGCGATTCTTCTTCCCCAGAGATGTGCGAGGACGGCCCGACATGCTGAAAAAGTTCAGGGATTTGACTGAAAAAGAGATTTTGGCACTGGCGATTTCCTCGGAAGAGGAGGACGGGCGGATCTTCGCGGAATTCGCCGACGCTTTGCGGGAATCCTATCCGGCAACGGCGGCCATGTTCGATGAGATGCGCGAGGAAGAAGCAGTCCATCGGGACCGGTTGATGGCCATGTTCAGAGAAAGATTTGGCGATCATATTCCGCTGATTCGCCGTGAGAACGTGAAGGGATTTTTGCAGAGAAGGCCGTCGTGGTTGGTGCGGCCTCTGGGCGTAAACGTAGCAAGAAAACAGGCGCGACTCATGGAAATGGAAGCGGCGCGATTCTACTCCAAGGCCATTGGCCTGGTGGCCGACGCGTCCACGCGCGAACTGTTGAACAAGCTGGCGGATGAGGAGAGGAAACATTCCGCGACAGCAGGCAACCTGGAAGAGAAGCACTTAACGCCGGATGCGCGAGCGCAAGAAGATGAATCGCATCGCAAACTGTTTCTGTTGCAGATTGTTCAACCCGGGCTGGCGGGATTAATGGACGGGTCGGTATCGACCCTTGCGCCGCTCTTTGCCGCGGCTTTCGCCTCGCACCGCAGCTGGGAAGCGTTTCTCGTGGGACTCGCGGCGTCGATTGGAGCGGGCATCTCTATGGGATTTTCAGAGGCGCTCTCCGACGATGGATCGCTGACGGGGCGGGGATCGCCGTTGTTGCGCGGCGCGGTGACCGGACTGATGACGACCGCCGGGGGTATTGGACACACTTTGCCATTTTTGATCGCGGACTTTCATATAGCGACGGGCATAGCGGTAATCGTGGTAGCGGTTGAGCTGATGATTATCAGCTACATCCGCCATCGCTATATGGATACACCGTTTTTACAAGCGGCGTTCCAAGTGATTGTGGGCGGAATATTGGTGTTTCTGACCGGATATTTCATCGGCAGCTCGTAGTTGAGGGCGGAGAAGCTCAAGTAAAGCCAGATACATGTCTTCCAGCGGGCTCTCAGGGGAGGCGGGCCGCCGCGCCTTCGACGAGCCCCTTCATCTTCTCCATAGGTATCCGCGCGCTCCCCAAGGTTGAGATCGACACTACCATCCCTTTGGCCTCGGCAACACATCCGGTCGTCACGGGGAGATCTTGCTTCCCCGGCGGGGGCGTCATGAGCAAACAAGATACGCGCCCGAAGTCCTTTTTTTCTTCCGTCCAGCCTTGGTCCTTGAGGGCCGCATAACTCTCGTTGAACTTGGCAATGAAGGCCCCGTGCGACCCTCCCTGCGGGATCTTGGCAACGGACAGATTCATACCGCCCGTTGGCATGCGCCATGAGCATAGTTTCATGGTGTCAACTTTGGTCGGTCACTCGCCAACGGGCATGTCGCCCTCGATCCCCTGCCCTGTTGCTCCGACGGAACTTACGTCGCTCGACGTCAGCAGTGAGCAGGTCTGCGATGGCTTCGCTTGCGCCCCAACGTTGGTGGCTGCGAACACGATAAGCAGGCCCAACAACGTTGCAACGTGTCTCATGAGCACAGACTCCTTTTTGAGATCGAAAAACGGCACCCATTCTAAACCCATCTGGCCTGCTTGCGGCTAACACGATTTTCATACTGGGCACCGCTAGCGGTCTGCCATCCGCACCTGTTCTGCGGAAACGACTCGATTCGAGTGGACAAGTTGATCAGTCCGATGGCCCTTGGGACGTTGCTACTTGCCGGTAGGCTTGAGCGGTGATGTGAATGCCTTCGGCATAGGAGGTCGGGGGAAAACGGAAAGCCTGCGTGAACTTCGTGGAATCGAAGATGTATTCAAACTCGTACTGATAAAGCATCTCGTACATTTCCCGCACGGTCGTATCGAACCATCCCACTATCTTGAGCATTGGCCGGGAGAGCACCCGGTACTTCGGCGGCGTGCCAAACTCCTTCGCCACGAGTTCGATGAATTGTTTTCCGGTGGGCGGATTGGCGGCTGTGGGAACGTGCCAGGTTTGATTCCAGGCGCTTTCGGTATTCGTCAGCAGCAGCAGGCTCCGCGCGGCATCCGGCGTGAAGGTGAAGGAGTGCTTCACGGAATCGTTGACAGGCCACATCGCTTTCGCGCGCTTGGCAAATTTATCGAAGACCATAACATTGGGGAGGCCGGTGCGGGCACGCGGGCCGTAAAAATCGGCGGCGCGTGCGATGAGTGCTGTGAGGTTCCCCGTTTTCATCTCGCTTAAGAGAGTGGTGGCGATCTTCGCGCGGATCTCGCCCTTTTTGCTGTTGGGACGGAAAGGCGTTTCTTCCGTCATCGGGCCATTCACTTTGCCGTACATATAAACGTTGTCGAAGAAGACTAATCTGGCGTTGGCGCGCTTGGCGGCCTCAATGGCATTGTGCATAATGCGAGGCCACAGCTCTCGCCAGACTTTGAGGTCATACTTAAGACCGACCAGTAGAAAAGCAATCCTGGAACCGGCAACGGCCTGTACCGCATCGTCGAGGTTCGAGAGATCGGCAGCGATTGCCTCCGCTGCCCCGGCAACCAGTTTAGGATTGCGGCTAACCAGCCGAACCGGCTCGTTACCAGCGGCGAGCTCTTTGACCAGTTCGTTGCCGATGGCACCGCCCGCTCCGAGGATGGTGATCATGCTCGCATGTTACGCCCTCTGGCGGAATCACTTCAAAAAAAGAAGGGTCTCCGAGCAGGAGCGAGGAGCGCACCGGTGCATGCCTGTAAGTTCGACCTGTAGGTTCGGACCTGCAAGTCGGGCCACAAGTGGAATTGACATGACTAGGGTGCATGTTTAGTCGGAGATTTTAGGTGTTTTACATTCTTTTCCCTTCCGCGCCAAAACCTCAAACTCTGTCTCCTGCGACCCCCTTTATTTGCCACTCTTAGGAAAACATGGGGGTATGGGTCATCTCTGCCCATGTTGGGACTCGTCCCCTGTACTTGCCGCCGCACGACTCCGCAGCGTACACTTTTCACCATTCTACCGAGCTTGTGAGGACCCATTGGTGACCACCCCGGGAACCACCGTACCCGCTTCTCCTGCTGCCACGTCAACGCGCAGCCAGGACGTCATAGCCAAACACAAAAAGTATCTTTGGCCTTCGGTGACCAACTATTTCCAGCAGCCCCTGGTTGTCGATCGCGGCGAAATGCAGCACCTCTGGGACCTCGAGGGCAAAAAATATCTTGATTTCTTCGGAGGCATCCTCACCGTCTCCGTCGGCCACTGTAACCCCAAAATCACCAGCAAGGTCAACGCGCAAGTCCACCGCTTGCAGCACACTTCCACCCTGTATGCCAACGAACAGATCGTAGCCTTGGCTGAAAAAATCGCGCAAATCACTCCGGGCAATCTACAGCAAAGCTTCTTCACCAGCTCCGGCAGCGAAGCCAATGAAGCTGCCGTTCTGCTCGCGCGCATGACCACCGGTAGCTACGATGTTGTCGCGCTGCGCCATGCTTACTCCGGCGGCTCGGCGCTCACCAAAGCCATCACGGCGCATGCGCCCTACCGCAAAGCGGGCGTCATCAGCGTGGGCATCTCCCATGCCGTGAACCCGTACTGTTATCGCTGTCCTCTGCATTTGAAATATCCCGAATGCGAAGTGGCCTGCGCCAATGATGTCGAAAACCTCATTCAAACCGGCACCAGCGGCAATATCGCTGCTTTCATCGGCGAACCCATTCAAGGCGTCGGCGGTTTCATCACTCCGCCGAAGGAGTACTACAAGATCGTCTTCAAGATCGTCAAAAAATACGGCGGCTTGTTTATCGCGGATGAAGTGCAGACTGGCTGGGGCCGCACCGGCAAAAAATGGTTCGGCATCGAGCAATGGGAAGTAACTCCGGACATCATTACCAGTGCTAAAGGCATGGCCAACGGCGCACCGATTGGCTTAACCGTCACCACGCCGGAAATCGCCGCCGGCTATCAGGGCCTGAACATTGCCACATTCGGCGGCAACCCTGTTAGCAGCGTGGCCGCGCGTGCCACCATTGAGCTTATTGAAGAAGAAGACCTTCGCGAAAACGCCCACACCGTCGGTGCTTACTTTCGCGCAAAGCTCGAGGAATTGCAGGCCAAGCATCCCCTTATCGGCGACGTGCGCGGCATGGGTTTAATGCAAGCTCTCGAGCTGGTAAAAGATCGCAAGACCAAGGAACCCGCTGCCGAGGCCACCAATCAGGTCATGGAGCGCGCTCGCCAGAACGGCTTGCTCATCGGCAAAGGTGGTTTGTATGGCAACACGCTTCGCCTCGCGCCCATGCTGAACACATCCAAATCCGACGTCGATGAAGCCGTCCGCATCCTGGACAAATCCTTTTCCGAGGTCCGCGCGTGAGCCAGTTTGCGCTGCTCTTGGGCGCTGCCGTCTTGGCCCATGCCCCGGCTTATTCGCAGCTTCCGCCCGTTAACGATAAAAAACTAATCTGGAAATCCGTTTCCTTCGCCATTGTGCGCTTTGACGACGAAGCGCCGCAGTCCTGGAATATCTATCACTCCGATAAGCGCGGCGTGCTGCTGGTACGCATCTGGAAACGCTATTTACTCGTGAAAATGCCGGAGCAGGAAGTCTTCGATGTCGATCCGCAAACGGTGAAGTCCCATGGAGACAACGTCGAATGGTTTCTGTCCGACACGTCCCTTCAACCGGTAGAGATCTCCGAATGGAAAGAGCGCAATGTTGGCCCGGTGCATCGCGTGAGGTTTCGCTTCGGCAAGCAGGGCCACATTCTAGAGCTGCAGCTTCCGCTGCGTCCCGACGGCAAGCCCGCGTACTGACGCGCACGAGGTGGAAATGCTTTGCCGGGTGCGATGGCTAAAAATACTTTGCAGAGTGCGGCCGAAAGCGATTGAGAACCGTGACGGATATTTTCTTGAACAAGGTAGACGACGAAACTTTTTTTAGCGTGATAATTTTTGGAGATTTTAACGGCGGTAAATCCCGTAGAACCAGGGAATGCCCAGGGCACCGGGTGCAACGCCCACAACTACGGCGTCGCCATCATGAAAACGATCGAAATCGTCGGAATCCACCGCCAGCCGCTCAAACTTTTGTCCTTCACGCCAGGAATACACAAAGAGTCGGCGGCTGCCGCGAACGATACCACGCATGTTGAATCGGCTTTGCACCGTGGTGGGATAATAAACCACGTTTTTCGGCGAATCCAATTTGCCATTAAGGAAAAGCGTCGCGGCGAGAATCCACGGCAATGGGATAAATCCCGCGTAGATACGCTTGAGCACTTCGATATCCTGGCGATTGCGCGCGGCCCGTTCCAAAAATACCGCGACAGTCAGCGCCGCAAAAAAAATCAATCCAAAAAAAACGAGCATCCAATCCAAATCCAGAGGCGGATAAATTTGGCTTACATAAGGGAAAGCTAAAGAACCCGCCAGGAAGATTGCGGTGTTCTTAAGAAATCGCCGGCGGAACATCACTTCCGCGGCAGCGGAGGTCAGCACGCAAGCAGGACATTGATCTGTCGTGCGCTCGGAACCGCAATTCAGGCATCTCGTCATACTCGATATTTAGCGTTACCTTATTTCGAGCGCTTAGCTTATTGCGAGCTTACATTATCTGGCGAATTTACAACTCTTCGTGCGCTTGCCACTATTCGCGTTCTTACCATGCTTCAGGTACTAACCCGTCTTATTATAGGGCGGGGTCAAAAGAAATTGCTGACCAGTGCGGAAATCGCAGCCACGGTTCACAGGGATAAGACGGCGGCGAACTTCATTTTGTTCCCGGAAATTTGCAAGAGACGAGGCGGTATTTTCGGTGGCACAACACTAACTTCTTGGAAGGTGCGAACGCATCGCGTGATCATTATTCGGACCGGCGCGCTCATATTGCGGGACGCGTGATTATTGTTCGATAGAACGCGCTGGTTTCTCGGCGGTGCGGACTAATTTTTCGCTGGCGCGAGTACGGCGCTGAATTTCAGCAAGCAAATATTTGCGCAGATTTTCAGGAACGATTCCAGGTGCTGCAAGCTCGCGTAAATCGGAGACGGTTAGTTCCGGAAGAAAAGAAAGTACGGTAGAGAGCGTGGAGCCGGGGTGACGGACCAGCGCGAGGCGAACGCTGTAAACGCAAGACCATTTACGATGATGCGCGATAGCCTGGACCACAGCAGCAGAAAGCTTTTCGCGAGAAAGTACTTTCAAGATTTGCGCTTCGGAGAGATTCGCATTGTCAAACACAACGCTGAGGATTTGAGGATGGCCTTCGGCAAGAAGAGCGCCCGCCACACGCGCCGGGCCGCGTCGCGCGAGCGTAATTTTTTGCCCCAGCGGAAGTTGCGGCAAGCGCGCCGACAATTGATCCTCGGCGTTGCGCTTCAATTCAGCGGAGACGCCGGGCAGAATCGCAATCTGGAATAAATCCATCAGATAAAGGTCGCGAAGCAAACGCAAACTAATCAGACGCGGTGTGCGTGGATGAAAAGCTAGCCCGCGCTTGACGCGATAGTTTTTCAGCAGCGGCTTGCGCCGTGCGACTTCTTCGATAACTTCCGCAGGAAGATCTTTTCGCTCGAGCAACAGACACAACTGAGTTTCCTCGAGCGCAGGATTATCGAGCAGAGCTAGCAGCACAGGGTAGGAGTGATGATGCAATAATGCGGCAAGCTCATCGCCGGTTGCGATGGAAGCACGCTCTCGGGGAGGCGGCGCTCCAGCCATACTAATTACCTGTTTCCTCCGGACGAGAGATGAGTTGCAACGCGAGACGCGCGGCAGCTTCCGCGGGCGAAATTGGCAAAAAGCCAATGGTGGCGCGCGGAGCGACTTCAAGCAAGCGCAGATCCAAGTGCGAATCAAAGAATGACGATCGCCCGATCATGCCGCCAAACTTCGCCAAATAGAAGGGTACGCCGCGAAGAGCAAGATTTCCCACAAGAATGGCAACGAGGGCGGCGAGCTGCTCGGTTGCACGGCGCAGAATGGCTTGCGCGGTTTCATCTCCGGCGTCGGCAGTAGCAGCCACGATGGGAAAGAGCTGCGGGAAAAGTTCTCCCGGGGCCGGTCGCGGCCGTTCTTTCCATTGGGACCAATCTGCGCAACCCGCGTGGTGGAGAATCTGTTTTGCCAGGTTGGAGTGCTGGCCTGTTTGTTCGCTGTCGCGCTTGGCGGCGCGGATCGCGCTTTGGCCGATGTCATAGGCGCTGCCTTCATCACCAATTTTCGGGCCGTGTCCGCCTGCGCGCTCGATTCGGCCGGAATTGTCGCGGCCCATGGCTGCTGAGCCAGTACCCGCGATCAGGACAATCGCAGGGGTTTCTGGGACAGCAGCCAAGGCTATTTCCAGATCGGTGCAAATTTTAACTGGGATTCCAGGGAACGCCGCGACCAGGCCACGGCGCACGGTGTCCGCGGAGTCTTTATTGCCAGTGCCGGCGAGGCCCGCACATATGGCGAGTACCGCGCGGTCATCGGTGTTTTGTAGGGGGTCTTGGAGGGTGCGGCTACTGCTGATAGCGTGGAATTCCCCTACTGCGGATTGAGCCGCGTGACGCAAAGCCGAGACTGAAGCTTCGACGCCTACACACATGGGGTTGGACGGCCCGGAACGGCTGCGGGCGATGATGTTTCCCGCACGGTCCATCGCAACGCAGTCCGTCTTGGTACCGCCGCCATCGAAACCTAGGACGCAAGGCATAAGAAAAGAATAAGCGGAGATGAGGGAAATTTCTCGGGTTTTCCGGGATCGGGGGTGCTTCATTTTTCGGCAAGCGCAAGAGGTTCTGTCAAAAGGATTCTACGGTGGACGGTGTAGTTAAACTGAGTACGCGCTGTAGCATGAGCGAATTGCGATACAGACTTACACTCCTACTTTTACAATCTCCAAAGCCGTGCCCTTAAGTGTTCGTAGTATTGAGGTAGACAACCTAATACCGTATTACTTCTCACTGGGCTTACGATACTGAGTAAGTATGCAGCAGCCATTGACGAAGCGGGTGACCCAAGCTGGATCGTGATAATGAACAAGCCGGAAAAGCCGCCCGCGGAGCGACAGGTCTCCAAGTCCAAGAACCGAAGAAGTGACCGTTACCTGGTAGTGGTTCCGGTTAAAGTGAAATGGGCGGAGCCGAATGGCGCAGGCGTCATAGAATTTGCCGAGGCACGAGAGGTTAACGAGCATGGCGGCCTGATCCAAATGAAAGGCTGCCCGGCGGTTGGCAGCATTCTCGAGCTGACCAACACCATTTCCACTAAAACAGCCACGGCCCGAGTGGTGTCCCTGCGTTTGCCCAAAAAGGGCGTGATGGGGGGAGTGGCGGTCGAGCTGGTCAGTCCCAGCGAAGCGTTTTGGGGCGTAACGTTCCGATTGAAGGTAGCGATCGACGACCTGCTGAAACTGGAGCAGATTATCAGGGCGGGTGGACTAGATGCTCGGGTGCTTCGCGACTTTCGCGACGCGGTGGATTATGTACGCAAGACGGCCTGGGCGGTTCAAGAATTCCAGGAGCGACAGGCCGAACATCGGGATACCGCTACTGTGCGATCGTTGCTGACCGCCGAGCGTGTTCGCCGCACTACGGAGCTTAGCAATGCCCTGGCCACGGATTTGGAATCTCGAGAAGTGACCGACGAGACCGTGGGAGTTACCGATCTTTTTCGAGCTATTGAAGACCTCGATCATCGGTTGGGAGCTTTGCTAAAGGGGCGTAATTCCCGGCGTTGATTTTCACTTGACAGGCTCTCATTACCCGTGAGAAGAACATCTAAACGTCAGTCGTAACCAATCAATACGCATTTTCTCGACACTTTTTCTCGAATCGCTGCGGACATTAATGCTTTTCCTCAATCAGGGAGGCCTTGTTCGTGGGACCAGCTGGGGAACCTAAGAAAAGCCTTATACTCTGCATTGATGATGACCAAGCGAATTTGGTCGTGCGCAAATTGCTTCTGGAGTCCGTTGGTTTTTCCACACTGACAGCAGCCAGCGGCCCTGAAGGACTGGACATCATTCGTTCGCAACCCGTTGATGCGGTTGTTCTCGACTTTTCCATGCCGGAAATGGACGGCGGGATAGTCGCCGAGCACATCAAGCAAATAAAGCCAGAGATTCCGATCGTGATGCTCACCGCTTATATGGCTGTGCACGCAGAGGTGGGAAAGGTTGTAGATGCGGTCATCGAGAAAGGTGGAGAGCCCACAACTTTGATACACCGGCTGGCGACGTTGATTAAGGTTCGAAACCACTCACACCCGGAGCTCAAGTCTGAATACGTAGCGTTCATGGACGCTTCCCGGTTGCTTTTGGATTGCTCGGATCGCGTTTGTGAGCTACTGGGCTACAGCCGGTCCGAAATGCTTGAGAAAAGGGTCGATGAATTAAGTTATTTTGCGGAAAACGTTCCTACCTTGTTCGAAAGGTATCAGCAAGCGGGCACCTTGGCGCGGAACGGCGTGCTTAAACACAAATCTGGACGCCCTGTTCCAGTGCGCTACCGTGCGTGGGCGTTTCCCGACGGCTGCCTGGCAGCGGTCTTTGAACCTCTCATGGATTGGGAGGCGCTATATCAAGCAGCACTTGCAGAAAAAAGGCAGGCTAGTCTCAAGAAGCGAATCGAAGTCGCCCTGGTGGCGATTCACGAAAGACTGCGCGAGGCGAGCGACGCATCGTCCGGCGGTCCTGAGGAGCGGAAATCTCTCGAAGACGCTTTGTCGGCCCTGCATGTGCTGCAAAGATCGGTTGGCGATAAGTGACGGCAGACGCGTCGAACCTGAACTGTATGAGCGGACCCGCCGAAGTTATTGGCGTTTATCAGCAGGGAGTCGATGGATAAGGACCGTCGACGATTACCGCGCTATCCATTCTACGCGGAGGTACACATTACCGAGACGCAAACCGAGATTGGATTGACGGCTCGCAGCAGCGAACTTAGCCGCTATGGGTGTTACATCGCTATGATGAATCCATTTCCTACAAGCGCTACCGTAAAGATCGAGCTTCGCTACTATGAAAGCGCCCGGAAAAGTGGTTTACTCGCAATCCGACGCAGGAATGGGCGCTTATTTTGAAACTATCACCGATGGCGAATCGATTCTAGAAACATGGCTCGATGACTTGCGAGGGTTAGATGTACTCCCTAAAACTTAAGCGTCATTTACGCTGAGCTGAAGGGACATCGCGCCTGGCCAGAAACTCAAGCGACAAACACCCTTAAAATATTCCGTAGTCACGCCGCCGGAGGGATCAGGCTGATAAACATGCCTGGGCATAAAAGGTTGGCTATAGCCGATTAAGCTCCTGTAGAAGCTATAATGATGGCGCTATACCGTAGACGGTAAACCATCTATGGTGTTCGCTGGCTGGCAGAGCGCCAGATCGCCGGCATGCTGAAACAGTTCTGGCCGGACTAGAGTGGCCCATGCAGACACGCGTCGAAGGACATCTCTCAATGCGGGTTCTTATAGTGGATGACCACGAGGTGGTGCGCCAGGGTGTACGCTCTCTCCTGCTATCGCGAGGTCACCTTGAAGTTTGCGGCGAAGCCGTGGATGGACAAGACGCCGTAGAAAAGGCCAAACAATTAAAACCTGACGTGATCATCATGGACATCAGTATGCCAAACCTGAATGGTTTGGAAGCGACGCGTCAAATCCGCAATATTCTTCCACAGGCCAAAATAGTCATCTTGAGCCAACACGAATCCAGCGAAATGGTCCACCAGGCTTTCCTCGCGGGAGCACGCGGGTACGTGGTGAAAACGTCCATGTCAGAGGATCTGTTGGTAGCGATGGAGAGGGCCGGCGAGCCGGAGTCGTACGTCGGTTCCGTTGCTCGTGTAACGGCGAACACGCACATCGACGCCGCAGAAATTCTTCAGCGTAGTGCGACACTGGAACAAACGCTTCATGGAACCGAAGAACTGTATCGTTCTACATTTGAGCAGGCGCCGATGGGAGTGACACATGTGAGTCCGGACGGTCGGTGGCTGCGAGTGAATCAGAAGTTCTGCAGCATGGTGGGCTATACCGAGAAAGAGCTCCTCAACCTCAGATATCAAGACATCACGCACCCTGACGATCTGGCCTGCGATGTGGCAAATGGCGAGGAGATACTGGCTGGGCGGTCCGAACAGTACTCCATGGAGAAGCGGTATGTGCGTAAAGACGGATCGCCAGTCTGGGTGAACCTAACGGTTTCGTGCGTTCGCCACGCTGATGGCCAAGTGAAATATTTCATATCCATAGTGGAGGACATCAAGGAGCGAAAGGAGTTTGAAGCGGCGCGGTTCACGCTCGCCGCGATTGTAGAGTCTTCGGACGACGCGATCGTCTCAAAGGATCTTAATGGAATCATAAAAAGTTGGAATGCCGGCGCACAACGCATCTTCGGATACACGGCGGAGGAAGCAATTGGGAAGCCAATCACAATCATCATTCCACTGGAACTAAGGGACGAAGAGACGCAAATCCTAAAACGGTTAAGGGCTGGAGAGCGCATCGAGCACTATGAAACGGTCCGTGCAACGAAGACGGGGGGAAGACGAACCGTCTCGTTGACCATTTCTCCCGTGAAAGATTCAAAAGGCCGGGTGATCGGCGCTTCCAAGATTGTTCGGGACATCACCGAGCAGAAGCAATCGGAAGAAAGTGTGCTTTCCGCGCGGCTGTTGCAGGCTCAAGACGAGGAAAGAAGGCGGATCGCGCGTGAACTGCATGACAGCGTAGGACAGTTGCTCGCCGCGATCGGGATGAACACCGCGCATGTAGCCGCGGAGTCGCGAAATCTAAGTCCGGGCGCTGCAAAGGCGGTAGCGGATAATGCCGGTCTGGTCCAGCAAGTAACAGACGAAGTGCGCACAATATCCCATCTTTTGCATCCGCCGCTGCTGGACGAGGTGGGACTAGCATCGGCGCTGCGATGGTATATCGATGGCTTTGCCGAGCGCAGCAAAATCCCCGTAACACTAGAGATACCGCCGAAGTTCGGGCGTATGCCGCGCGATCATGAAATGGCTCTCTTTCGGATAATCCAGGAGTGTCTGACAAACATCCACCGACACTCGCGAAGCCAGACAGCTTTAGTTCGATTAACTATCCCGGACAATCAGATAAGGCTGGAAGTGAAGGACGAGGGCAAAGGCATTTCCTCAGACATTCAATCGACGATGTTGGCAGGACATTTTCCGGGAGTGGGTTTACGAGGAATGCGAGAAAGAGTGAAGCAGCTTGGTGGGCGGCTGGATATTCAATCCAATGCAAGCGGTACGGCAGTTATTGCGGTGCTGCCTGTTGAAACTAAACAAACGCGTGGAGGAAATGAGTCTGGCGGCGCCGGGTAAGACATCGGTGTAGTTTGGCGTGGCCAGAATTCGCGTGATAATCTTTCAAGGCCCGGGCGGCAGCTGCGCAAAAAATAATTGATGCGCATTCATCCGATAGATCTTTTCATTGTGATTGTCTATCTGGCCGGCGTGACGGCGCTGGGGATGCGCTTCCGGCGCGGGCGAAACATTGCGACGGGTGACCGGCAGGCGGTCAGTCGAGATTATTTTTTGGGTGGACGGACGGCGCCGTGGTGGGCGCTGGCATTTTCGATCGTAGCTACCGAGACGTCGACGTTGACTATTATCGGCACGCCGGCGATCTCCTATCGTGGAAATTTAACCTTCCTTCAGTTGGTCTTCGGATATTTAATTGGCAGAGCACTTATTGTGTTGCTCTTGCTTCCCGGTTATTTTCGCGGTGAATTTTTTACCGCATACGAGTTGATTGAAAGGCGTTTTGGCGAAAAGGCGCGTGCGGTGGCGGCGAGTACTTTTTTGGTCACACGAGCAATTGCCGAGGGCGTGCGCGTTTCGGCGATTGCGCTGGTGGTTAGCGTGGTGCTGGGCACGTCAGAACACCTGGCGGTGGTAATCGTGATTGCGCTGACTGTGCTGTACACCTTTGAAGGCGGCATGAAAGCGGTGATCTGGACCGATGTGGCGCAGTTGTTGTTATTTCTAACGGGAAGCGCGGTGACTTTTTTTGTGCTGCTGCACCGCATACCAGGCGGCTGGAACGAAGTGGCACAGGTTGCGGCCGCTGCCGGTCACAAATTACAAGTGTTCGACTTTTCTTTTTCCTTGGCGACGAAGTATACATTCTGGTCGGGACTGCTGGGCGGCGCGTTTCTAACGATGGCAAGTCATGGCACCGACCAAACCATCGTGCAAAGACTGCTAGCAGCACGCAACGAACGCGATGGGCGACGCGCACTGCTGACTAGCGGCGTAATCGTGTTGATTCAATTCACAATTTTTCTGCTGATGGGAGTGCTGCTTTTTGTTTTTGCGCAGCATTGGCCGCTGATCGCGCCGGGAGAGCGCGTCGACAGAATATTGCCGGCGTTTCTAGTGCGCGAAATGCCTGCCGGTTTAGCAGGGTTGCTACTGGCATCGATTGTTGCGGTGGCCATGTCGAACGCGAGCGGGTCGCTGAATTCGCTGGCGGCGTCGAGCGTACTAGATTTTTCTCGATGGCGCGGAGGTTCCGCAGATGCGGCGGGGTTTCTGCGTCGATCACGGCGTATGACGCTTTTGTGGGGATTGGTGCTGATGGGCTTTGGATTTGTGGCGTGGGGACCGTTGCTGGAAGCGGGACTGACGGTGGCTTCGCTGCCGTTCGGGAGTCTGCTGGGGCTGTTTTTGCTGGGCACGCTGGATCGAGGGGCGAACGCTCGCGGTGCGTTGGTTGGGATGTTTGCCGGATTGGCGGCAATTTTGTGCGTGTTTCGATTTACGCGCGTTGCGTTTACGTGGTACGTGTTGATCGGCGCGACTGTGACGCTTGCGGTGGGCGCGATGGTCAGCCGCACGATGCGCGATGCAACAAGCCGCGAGTTGAAAGGTGAGAGCGCTTGAGCGAAAAGCGACTGGAACTTATTCGTGGGCTGGGTGCCTGGGCATCGGCAGCAATCGTGGTAGGCACGATGATCGGAACGGGAATTTTTCTGAAACCTGCGGAAATGGCGCGGGAAGGTCGCAGCGTTTCCGTGGTGTTCGCGGCGTGGATTGTGGGCGCGGCGCTTTCGATTTTTGGGGCGTTGTCGTTTGCCGAGTTGGGGGCCGCGATTCCCGAAGCAGGTGGCGAATATGCGTACTTGCGCCGCGGATTCGGCCCGGTGTGGGGATTTCTATTCGGATGGATGCATTCCATTGTGGGGCGTCCCAGTTCGGTGGCGTCGATCAGCGCGGGCATGATGCGATTCCTGAGTTTTTTGCTGCCCATAGCGGCGACGCCACTTTTCACCGTGCATTTCGCCATGCCGGGAATGAGCCGGTGGGTCAAGCCATACGATTTCGTTTTCACGTGGGCCCAGCCGCTGGCGGTGCTTTGGATTGCGATCATGACGGGCGTGAATTATCTGGGTGTGCGGCGGGGCGGAGCTGTTCAGATTTTTCTAACGACCATCAAAATCATGTCCGTAATGATCGTTATTGGGGTGGCATTTTTTGCGCCGACGGCGGTAGCACACGTGCCCGATCCTTTTTGGCCGGCCGCGGGCGAGACTAGCGGAGCGATATTTGCGGCGTTTCTGGCTGCGCTTGCGGCGGCCCTGTGGGCGTACGACGGCTGGGAAGATTTGAATCTGGTGGGCTCAGAGGTCGAGAATCCGCAGCGAAATTTTCCGCGAGCGTTGATCGGAGGTGTGTGTGGTGTCGCGCTGATCTATCTTTTGTTCAGTGCGGCGTGCTTAAGAGTGTTGCCGTTTGAGAGCGTGGCCACTTCGCGGCACATCGCTTCGGACGTGGTAGAGCATGTAGCGGGGCTGGGCGCGGCTTCGTGGATTACGTTGGCGATGGTGATCTCCGCGCTGGGCTCGATGAATTCGTCGGTGCTGAGCGGGGCGCGAGTGCCGTACGCGATGGCGCGTGACGGAATTTTTTTTCGGATTGCCGACGGCATCCATCCGAAATTTCGCACTCCGGCGCGGGCTTTGATGTTTCAGGGAGTGCTGGCAAGCTTCATGGCTTTGACCGGAACGTTTGAGGAGCTGACCAACCTTTTTATTTTTGCGGCCTGGATTTTTTATGGCTTCGCGGTGGTGGCGCTGTTTCGCATGCGACGGACGGACCCGGATTTGCCACGACCGTACCGCTGCTGGGGTTATCCGTGGGTGCCAGGGCTCTTTGTGGTAGGGGCGCTGGCGCTAACAGTGAACATTTGGTTGGAGCGGCCAGGGCGGTCGTCGGTTGGACTACTGCTGATTTTAGCGGGCCTGCCGTTTTATGGATGGTGGAACAGATCTGCCTCAGCCCGTGGTGACGCCGCGAGAGGTTGAGCGGCTTGAAAGAAGCAGGCCTGCCAGCAAGCCTCCGGCGAAGAGCGCCGTGCCGGGAGCAAGCACCCAGCCGAACAGAGCCGTGACAAGAGCCATCGGCGCCATGTTGTGAGCGATAAAGTGGTCAAAGGCCAGACTGACAGGAAGTACGATCAAAATTGATGCAAGAAATGGCAGGACGGAAAAGACGCTCGAAACGAGGAGCGTGCCAAGAGAGCCTTCGGCACGATGCGACAAATATGCGCCTAACGCACCGATCAAAGGCAGCGCCACCAGCCAGAAAACGTAAAACGTAACGACTGGGTAATTCGCCGGGTGCAGGATTAGCGGCTGCGGACCGAATATCTGGGTCGCTGCGAGTAAACTCATCGAAATCACAAATGTGATAAGAGCGGGGAACCAGAAGCGAGTAACCCGAGGGGACATAGTGTTCTCCTTCTGTGTTGACTGGATCTTTCGTTGCAATTCATTCCAGTCGGGGACCTGGGACAGAACGTGGTGAATGGCGTCTTCTTCAGGCACGCCGTCCATTCGCAGGGCGTCGTAGGTTTCTTCCAAGTGGCTGGCAAGCTCGGCAAGCACTTCTTCCGTCCCCTGGGGCTCGAGGGAAAGAGCAGCGAGTCGGTGACTGACGAGTTTTTGCCAATCAGGCATGTGCGCCCTTCGCGAGATGCCGCAGAGCACGAAAGAGTTCCGACCATTCCTGACGGAGCGGCGACAGCTGCTTTTCCCCGGCAGCAGTCAGCCGGTAGGAGCGGCGGCGGCGGCCGTTCTGGCTGATTTGCCAAGTACCGCGAACCCAACCACGTTTCTCCATGCGATAAAGTAGCGGATACAGAGAAGCGAGAGTGAACCGGAGTTTGCCACGCGTTTGGTGTTCGATGCGGCGGGCAATTTCGTAGCCGTGCAGCGAGCTGGCGTGAAGAATGCTGAGAATGGCGATTTCTGCGGTGCCGCGTTTCACTCCAGGACCGATCATCCACGCTCCTATATATAGGAATATTATATATCTGGAGCAGAATGTCAATCAATACTTTTTGCAGTCATTTATGGAAGAGGTATCGAAGCAGCGGCAGCGCGAAGCGCTCGTCGGTTGAACTGCTGCTGATTTTGGCGGGGCTGCCGTTTTACAAAGATGGGTCGCGCGGAATCCGGCCACTAGATTTGCGAATAGTCAGTAGGCGTCAGAATTAGGGCCGTGATGCTAGAAACAATGTTTTCGAATGAGTAGCGAGGCTGGCTAGACATGCTCTTCCAGGCCGCTGAGGCGAGGAAGGCAGCCCATTTCTTGTCTCGCACCGACACACTCTCATAACTCAACATATAGGTCAGATTCGGCATCCGCGGACCGATAACGGTGTCGCCGTAGAACACCTGCGAGAAACCGGCGTTGGCGAAGATCTCTTCTTCGCCTGACTGCATCATCTCGACTTTGCGCTTATGGTCCAGGTCGCTGGGACTCTCGTAGGTCCTAAGCTCGAAGACTCTCGGGCTATGTGTTGCTGTGGCGGCAGGAAGGGTGAGCCTGGGTATTTTTTCAAACGCCACCATTAATGAGTTTTCCATGCGCACGAAAGCGGGCGCTGTGGCGGGCGCGTTCAAAAAGGGCGCACCAACCTTCATGTAGACCGAGTCCTGCGCGAGGCGAGTTTCCAGGTTGACGAGAAGTTCCGCGGAGACACTGGGCATCAGGACATAGAAAGTCGGAGTTTCTGCTCCAATCGCTAAGTCAAAAACACCAACAGGTGTAATAGCCAGGCGGTTCAATGCCGGCACTAGAACGTCGCGGAAGAAATCATCGCAAAGTTTCCTCTGCGGTCCGTTCGTCAAAATATAGCGGCGAAGCAGGTAGAATTCCCTGGTCGTTTCTTTGGCGTGCTGCTTGGATTGGTCCTTGGGCTGCTCTTGGGGCGTGTCCTGCGCCGCGAGCAACTGGCCCGCCGGAGGGGCGACGGAAAGAGCGGATGCGATGAGCGAAGAAGTCAAAAATGTTCGTCTTTCCATATGTAATGCCCTCCAACGGAATCTATAGTTCGGCTTAAACCGCAGCAGCGCGGGCAGAATCGGCGGGCCGCGCAATTCCAGCTGCGTTTGTGATGGGCAGAACGGCGCGCTCGGCAACCTGGCGTACTTCGACGGCGGGATGGAAAAGTTTAGTTAGAGCTTCGATGCCGGTGACGAGGCGCGGTCCGGGGCGAGAAGTATAGCTGTTGGCTTCCAAGGCATAAACGCGACCTTGGCGGACGGCGGGAATGGCATTCCATTCTTCCGGGAACTTGAGGGTTCGGTATTCGTCGTAGGCCTGTTCGGCACCGTAGCCACAGGGAGCAATAATTAAAATATCCGGTGCGGCATTAACGACGTCGTTGAGGCCGATTCGAAAAGATGGAGTCCCCGGAGTGCCAAACACATCCTCGCCGCCGGCGAGTGCAATCATTTCGGGAACCCAATGGCCACCGACGTAAAACGGCTGCAGCCATTCGAGAAAGGCCACGCGCGGGCGCGCGGAGATTCCACGCAACTGACCTTCGAGTTTGCCGAGTTGAGTGCCAATCTTTTTGAGCAGGGCTTCGGCTTCATGGCCGCGACAAGTGGCTTCCCCGATCCAGAGAATATCGCGCCAGACGTCGCCCAGAGTGAGGGGATTCAGAGAGAGCACTTCGGGACGCTTTTCAAAGCGCGCCAGCGCGGTGGCGAGGTCATCCGGCGAAGCTGCACAGACGTGGCACAAATCCTGCGTGACGATCAGATCAGGCGAGAGCTCTTGCAGCGAATCGGCGTCCACGGCGTAAAGACTTTCGCCACGCAAGACGTATTCACGTACCAGGCTGTCGATCTCTGCGGGAGAAATACCGTGCGGAATGCGCGATTGAATGACAATGCGCTTAGTGCGGACTTGCAGCGGAAAGTCACACTCGTGGCTGACACCAACGATTTCGTGGTCAAAGCCAAGCGCAAACAGGATTTCCGTGGCGGACGGCAGCAGCGAAACAATGCGCATGCGTGGCACTCTACCACAAGAGTCCAAATGGCGGGAGAGGCAGCGGGTAGGGGCCAACTTCAGTAAATGCGCAATAAAAGGGGAAGCGTTATTTGTACAGGAAGTATTTGCGGCGGAGATGATCGAAGGTATTGAGCTCGGCGTTCCAGCTGGCGACTATTTCTTCCGGTGCGATGCCTTCCTGTAACTGCCGAATGGTGTCGGCGTTGCCGGTGAGGAAGAGCAATTTTGCAGGATCAAATTGCGCGGGATAGCGCTGACGCAACAAAGCGGCGATCTCCATGCCTAAACGCATGGACCGGACGGCAGCACGGTCGGTAATGCGGATGGCAACTCCGCCGCAGTGTTGACCCGCGTAGAGTCCAGCGCCCGGGATGAATGGCTGAGACGTGAATCGGAGCCCCGCGAGATGGCGCATATTGAGTACTGCGGCAAGATCGTCGCCGTTGATCCAGGGCGCGCCGAATGCCTCAAAGGGAGTTTGTGTTCCGCGGCCAACAGAAACTCCGGTATTTTGCAGAATTTCGAGGCCGGGATAGAGGACTGCTCCTTTCAGGGTGCGCAAATTGGGGGAAGGAGGAATCCAGCGCAAGCCGGTGCTTCCGTAAAAATAGTTGCGATGCCAGTTCTTCATGGCCAGGACGTGGAGTTCACAGTTGATGTGATTCTCGGTGTTGAAGAGTTGAGCCAGCTCACCGATAGTGAGACCGTAGCGTATGGGCAGTGCGGTGTAGGCCGTGAAGCCTGTTTTGTCGGCATCGAGCATGGGACCTTCGACGATTTCGCCGCCAAGTAGATTGGGACGATCCAAGACGTAAAACGCGATGCCGCGTTTGGCAGCTTCTTCCATGCAATAAGCCATGGTGGTGGTGTAGGTGTAGAAGCGGACACCGGCGTCCTGAATATCAAAAACCAGGGCGTCGATGCCTTGCAGCATTTGGTCGGTGGGACGGAGCGTCTCGCCGTAGAGGCTGTAGACAGGCAAGCCGGTCGCGGAATTAGTGGTGGAGCCGACTTTGTCATCGAAGCGCCCGGCCAGGCCGTGTTCCGGGCTGAAAAGCGCAACGAGTTGCACGCCGGGAGCATGCGCGAAAATATCGACGGTGCTGCGGCCTTCTGAATCGATGCCGGTGTGATTGGTGATTAGCCCGACATGTTTGCCGCGAAGGGGTGCAAACTTTTGGGACTCGAGAACGTCAAGGCCGGTTTGCACTCGAGCGGAACGATGATTGCGAGGCTTGCGGGCCGCTGCCGTACAGGGCAAGCAGAAAACGATCGCCAGCGAAAGACACAAGAGTAGGCGGAAACGACTCGATATTTTTACAAAATACGCCAGAGAACGATCCATGGGTGGGCCTTTAGACTGCAATGATATTCTGGAACGTTCCGTTGGCCAGCGGGTGGTGAGGACAAAGTGCGTGTGCTATATACAAACTCAGAAGCAGGGCGTCAACCTGGAGCTAATTATCCAATGAAAGGATACCGCGGCCGCTTATTGCTGCTACTTGGCGTGACGAGCAGCATTTTTGTGTGCGACCGCATCCCGGTCAATTCTATGGCCCAAACTTCGCGCAGTGCAAGCGGTTCAAGCTCCACGAAAAAATCCATGGCCAGCAAACCTGCAGGCCCCGTGAAGACGCTGCCGACAGCTGCAAATCAGTGGGTGGAGACGACGCTCGGCAAGATGACGGTGGATGAAAAGATCGGCCAGTTGATTTTCACCACCTACCACGGCAGCTTTACAGCGACGGACGCTACTGCGTACCGCCAGATGATGCACGACGTGGAGGATCTGCAGGTGGGCGGTTTCATCAACATTACGCAAGGTTCGCCGCTGGGTATCGTAAAGAGTCAAGCCTATCCCACGGCGGTGTTGACGAACCAACTACAAAGTAAATCGCAATTACCTCTCTTGATCGGTGCGGATTTTGAACGCGGAACGGCAATGCGGCTGGATGAAGGCACATCGTTCCCTACGGCGATGGCGCTCGCGGCCGCGGGTAATCCGAAGGATGCCTACACAATGGGAAAGACTACGGCTTTGGAAGCACGCGCCGTAGGTATTCAATGGATTTACGGACCGGTATCTGACGTGAACAACAATCCGGGGAACCCGATTATCAATACGCGGTCGTTCGGCGAAGATGCAGCACGGGTGTCTGAATATGTCACGAATTTTATACATGGAGTGGAGGAAAACGGCGGGCTGGCTACGGCCAAGCATTTTCCAGGACACGGCGACACGGCCGCGGACTCGCACATTGACTTGCCGGTAATTCGCGCCGACCGGGACCGTCTGGAACATTTGGAGCTCGTTCCCTTTCGAGCGGCGATATCGGCGGGCGTGGGCAGCATCATGACGGGGCATCTGTCGATACCCGCGCTGGAGCCCGATGTAAACACGCCGGCTACGCTGTCTTCGAATATTTTGACGGGCGTGTTACGCAACGAGTTGGGGTTTAAAGGTTTAGTGGTGACCGATGCCATGGATATGGGCGGTATCACCGTGCGATATGCACCCGGAGAGGCTGCCGTGCGCGCGTTTGTCGCGGGTGCGGATGCAATATTGATGCCACCGGTGCCGGATGCGGCATTCGAAGCGCTGCAGTTAGCCGTGAAGTCCGGGCGCGTTTCGCACGAGCGGCTGGATGCGTCGGTACGGCGTATCTTGCAGGCCAAAGCGCGGCTGGGCCTGAACAAGGATCGGTTAGTAGATGTTAATGCGATTAACGAGAAATTTGGCAGAGCGGCGTGGCAGAGTGAGGCACAAGCGATTTCAGATCGCGGGGTGACGTTGTTGCGCGATACGGCTCACCGTTTGCCATTGGATGGTTCAAAAGCATCGCGAGCACTGCTGCTGGCTTTTTACGCGGACCCCGAGCCGTATCCCGGCGAAGATTTGGAACGCGAGCTGCGTTCGCGGTTCGATACCGTGACGACGCTGCGCGCGGACACACGATTTGCTAAAGCCGACATGTTGAAACTGCCAGCGCTCGATAGCTATGACCTAGCAATCTTGGCGCTATTTGTGCGGGTGAGCGACAGAAAAGGCAATGTGGATGTGCCTGCTGAGCAATCAGCGCTCGCGGAGCAAATCTTCAAGACCGGCAAGCCGGTGATTTCGGTGGGATTTGGCAGTCCTTATTTGATTGAGCATTTTCCGCAGGCGGAAACGTGGCTGGCGGCGTTTGGGATCAGCGACGTGGCGCAGATTTCGGTGGCACGCGCGTTGTTTGGGGAGATGCCAGTTCGCGGGCACCTTCCGGTGACGATTCCTGGCGTGGATTTGAAAGCCGGATACGGCATGGAAACGCCTGCGAATCCGATGACAGTGCAGCCGATGGATGGACGGGGTGAGGCACAACTCCAGCCGGCGTATGAGGTGATAGAAAAAGCCATCGCGGACAAGGCTTTTCCGGGAGCGACGTTGGCAGTTGGCTATGGAGGAAAAGTTGCCATTCGTGCTTTTGGCCAGTTGAGTTACGACGCAAAGGCGCCGGCCACGCATGCGGCGACGATGTATGACATTGCTTCGTTGACTAAGGTTGTGGCAACCACGACCCTGGTGGCAAAACTTGCTGAGGGAGATTTCCCTGTTCCACTGGATTTGGATGCCAAGGTTGAGCGGTATCTTCCCGAATGGGCCACAGGGCCGCAGCAGGAATGGCGGAGCAAGGTGACCGTGCGGCACCTGTTGACCCACACCTCAGGTTTGCCGCCTTTTAAGGAGTATTGGCGCACGTCGAAGGGTAAGCAGGACACCTTAACGCGGATTTTTGCGGAACCTCTGGAATATGAGCCAGGAAGCAAAGAAGTGTATTCCGACCTCGGTATTATTCTGATGGCTGAAATCGTTGAGCGATTGACGGGGAGAACGCTCGATGATTTGGCAACCAGTTACGTCTTTGCACCACTAGGAATGAAAGACACGATGTACCGGCCTGGGAAAACGCTACGGCCGAAAATCGCGCCCACCGAAATAGATAACAATCTGCGCAAGCGCCTGGTTCAAGGCGAGGTTCATGACGAAAACGCTTTCGCCATCGGCGGAGTGTCCGGCCATGCTGGACTTTTCAGCACGGCGCCGGATCTCGCGGCGTTTTGCCAGATGCTTCTGTACGGCGGCGTTTACGCGCACCATCGCATTTTGCGGCGCGCAACCGTGGCGCAATTTACGGAGCCGCAGCAGCTTTCCGGGGGCACGCGCACTTTAGGGTGGGCGGTACCCACGGAAGGAGGTTCCAGCGGGCATTATTTTTCGATACACAGTTTTGGACATACCGGTTTTACGGGAACGTCTCTGTGGATTGATCCGGACCGCCAACTTTTCGTGGTGCTGTTAACGAACCGCGTGAATCCCACGCGCGAGAATCAGAAAATCGGGCAAGTGCGTCCGGCTTTGCACGATGCCGTGATGCAAGCCCTGGGGTTGGCTAACACGAGCACTATTGCGCCCCGTTGAAGCTATTGACGATCTAGCCGCCAAAGCTGTGTTCTTTTCGCGCCGCGTTTCCCTCGCCGCGCAGCCCCAAAGCTATAATGCAGTAATGCCGATTGTTCAGAAGGAGCGACGCCGCACGGAACATCGCAACGCGTCTTCGCGTAATCTGGATCAGTTATCGCCAGAAGCGATACTGCGATTGATGAGCCGCGAAGATCGCAAAGTGGCGGTGGCGGTGGCGCGCGAGCTTCGTCATATTGCGCGGGCGGTGAAGGCGATCGTTCGTGGGATGCAATCCGGTGGCCGGTTGATCTACGTGGGCGCTGGAACCAGCGGGCGATTGGCCGTACTGGATGCGGCGGAATGCCCGCCGACGTTTGGCACCTCACCACAACTGGTGCAGGCGCTTATTGCCGGCGGGAAACGCGCGGTGACTGGAGCGGTAGAAGGCGCGGAGGATTCGGTAGCTAAGGGGGCGCGTGATCTGCGCAAAAAGAAATTAAGGAAGAACGACGTAGTTGTAGGAATTGCCGCGAGCGGGACGACACCCTACGTTCTGGGGGCGTTGAAATATGCGCGTGAGCGAGGCGCGATGACGATTGCGCTTACTTCGAACCGGCACATGCCATTGGCGCGGCTGGCCAAAATCGTAATTGCGCCGCAAGTCGGTCCTGAAGTGTTGACTGGCTCGACGCGATTAAAGGCGGGAACTTGCCAGAAAATGGTCCTGAACATGCTGTCTACCGCGGTGATGGTGCGGCTCGGACATGCCTATGAGAATCTGATGATCGATCTGGCGCTGACGAATGAGAAGCTTTCAGACCGCGGGCGACGAATTCTGGTGGAAGCTAGCGGAAAAAGCGCGTCTACCGCGGAACACGCTTTGCGTCGGTCGGGACACAACCTGCGCGTGGCTTTGGTGATGCTGAAGACGGGAGTTAACGCACGAGAGGCCAAGCGAAGGATTGCTTCCGCGAACGGGAATTTGCGACAGGCACTCGCACAGTGAATTTAGATTGGGAGCAAATATAACTGAGCACCGAAGACGTTGAGAACGACAAAAGCGGGGCGATGCCCTTCGCCTTAGCCCGGGCGAATGGATCGCACAGAAAACGCCGACCGAAGCAAAGAGGCGAGTTGCTGTTCGCTTGCATGCTTCGGTTGGATTTGGAGAATACAGCGGAATGGACAAATTTCTTATTAAGGGCGGAAAGCCATTACACGGGACGGTAGCGATCAGTGGGGCGAAGAACTCGGCGTTACCCGTGATGGCCGCGGCGCTGCTCACAGCGGAACGCGTGAGCGTGCACAATATTCCGAAAGTGCGGGACTTGATCACCATGAGCAAGCTGCTGGCGTTCATGTCCGCGAAAGTGTCGATTACCGAATTCCCGGCCAGCGATTACGACATCGAGGCCGCTACCTTGAATGATGCAGTAGCTCCGTATGAGCTGGTCAAGACAATGCGGGCGTCCATCCTGACGCTGGGGCCGCTGATGGCGCGTGTGGGCGTGGCGCGAGTCTCGCTGCCCGGTGGCTGCGCAATTGGAGGCCGGCCGGTCGATTTGCATCTAACGGCACTGGAAAAGATGGGCGCTGAAATTACGACCTCGCACGGCTACATCGAGGCCAAGGTCCCCAATCATGGCCGGCTGAAGGGCGCGCGCATCGTTTTCGAGAAGATTACAGTTACCGGCACGGAAAATATTTTGATGGCGGCGACGCTGGCTGACGGCGAGACCGTGCTGGAAAATTCAGCGCGCGAGCCGGAAGTGACTGACCTGGTGGTGATGCTACGGAAGATGGGTGCACAGATCAAAGGCGATGGAACATCGACGCTCCGGATTCACGGCGTCAAAGAATTGAAGGGCGCGGACCACACCGTGATTCCCGATCGCATCGAGGCGGGCACATTTTTGGTGGCTGCGGCGATTACCGGTGGCGATGTGACGGTGACGGGATGCGCCCCCGAACATCTCGGGGCGATCATCGCCAAGATGGAAAGCGCCGGAGTACGCATCGAGGTGAAGGATAAGACAACGATGCGCGTGCAGGGGACAAACAGGCTGGTCGCCGCGGACGTTACCACCGAAGAGTATCCAGGGTTCGCTACCGATATGCAGGCGCAGTATATGGCATTGGCTACGCAGGCAGAGGGTACGTCGGTGATTACCGAAACAATTTTTGAAAACCGATTTCTGCACGCCAGCGAAATGTCGCGCATGGGCGCGCACATTTCAGTCGATGGAAAACGCGCCGAGGTTCGAGGTCCTGCACCGCTGACGGGTACGACGGTTATAGCCAGCGACCTCCGCGCCAGCGCCTCCCTGGTGCTTGCGGCTTTGGTGGCAAACGGCGAGACGATCATCGACCGCGTCTACCACATCGATCGTGGCTATGAACGCATCGTCGAGAAGTTGCGTGGTATTGGCGCGGAGATTGAACGCGTTCACGGAACTGGATCGTAACCGCAAGGAATTTGGTTGTTTCCTCCAGACGACCACTTTTTGAGCGGCTCCTAGCTTTGGCGGAAGGGAAAGCGCACCGCCAGAGGTAGTGGTGTTGCTACAGCAATTCTCGGCAGAATTTGGTACAATGCGCGACACGATTTTAGCGGCGTTACTTGTGCCCAATATGCGTGGCATTGCTTGCGGAGGATTTACATGGCTAACAGCGAATTACTGGCGCGGATTGATGCCGCGATTGTTGAAAAAAACCTGCTAAAGCATCCGTTCTACCAGGATTGGCAGGCTGGAAAATTGAGCCGGGAAGCGCTGCAGCTTTATGCGGCGCAATATTACCGTCACGTGGAGGCATTTCCGAAGCACTTGCGGGTGCTGGCGGCGCGCACGGACGGCCCGTTGCGTGAGATCGTAATGGAGAACCTGGCGGAAGAAGAAAATGTCGACGGGTCACACCCGAAGCTATGGCGCGATTTCGCGGCGGCCGTGGGAGTAAGCGAGGACGATATTACTTGTTGCCCGGCGCTTCCCGGGACGCAGGCGGTAGTGCAGACGTTCCGCGAGATTTGCGGTGATCGGCCGGTGGCAGAAGCTGTGGCAGCGCTGTATGCCTATGAAGCGCAGGTGCCGGAGATTGCCACAACAAAGATGGACGGGCTGAAGAAGTTTTACGCTATCACGCAGCCCGAAGGGCTTGCGTACTTCTCGGTGCACGAGGAAGCTGACAAGGCGCACCGCGCGGCGTGGCGTGGCTGGCTGGAAGAACATGCGGACGGTAACGAAGACGAGATTGTGACGACCGCGCAACAAGCGCTGGCTGCGTTGTGGGGAGCTTTAGACGCCGTGCATTGCGCGCATGCGTAAGTGAGGCTGCTGGCCTAGGCATCGACCTTAAAAAGGAATCGGCCCGACGTTTCCGTCGGGCCGTTTTAATTTGCGCGCGCCAGCCGTCTGAACAGCGGCGCTAGGTGAGTTATTCGGCGCTTTCGGTGGTGCCGTTGGCGCCGCCGTCATGGGCAGAAGCAGGAGCGGTTGTGGCACCGCCTGCTCCGGCCGCCTTCTGCTGTTTTTCGCGAGCTTCCTTAATGAGCGCTTTGCGCGAGAGACGAACTTTGTTGCCCTCGATAGACAGAACCTTTACAAGGACTTGGTCACCGAGCTTCAGTTCGTCGCGAACATCACGGATGCGGTGTTCGGAGATTTCGCTAATGTGCAAAAGGCCATCGGTACCTGGGAAAAGCTCAACGAAGGCGCCAAACTCCGCCAGGCGCACGACCTTGCCGAGATAGGTTTTGCCGATTTCAGCGCTGGCGGTGATGTCGCGAACCATAGCTAAAGCGGCGTCTCCGCCGGCTCCGCTGGTGGAGAAGATGTGCACCGTACCGTCTTCAAGCACGTCTATCTTCACGCCGGTGGCTTCGATTATGGACTTAATCTTCTTACCGCCAGGACCGATGAGGTCACGGATCTTGTCTTGCGGGATTTTTAGCTTGAAGAGGCGCGGAGCGAAGGCGGAAATCGTGGAGCGACCTTCGCTAAGCGTCTTTTCCATTGTATCCAGGATTTGCAGACGTGCTTTCTTGGCCTGAGCGAGCGCTTCGCGCATCATGGCGATGCTGATGCCCAGAACCTTGATGTCCATCTGCAACGCGGTGATGCCCTGGCGAGTGCCCGCTACTTTGAAATCCATGTCGCCATAATGGTCTTCAGCACCGGCGATATCGGTCAGGATGGAGTATTTTTTATCGCTACCCACGACCAGGCCCATAGCGATGCCTGCACAAGCCGCCTTCATGGGCACGCCGGCGTCCATAAGAGCGAGCGAACCTCCACAAACCGTCGCCATCGAAGAGGAACCATTCGATTCCAAAATGTCCGAGACCAAACGCATGGCGTAGGGAAAATCCGTTTCGGGCGGCAGCAGACTCATCAATGCGCGCTCTGCGAGAGCACCGTGTCCAATTTCGCGACGGCCAGGACCGCGAAGAAATTTCACTTCGCCGACGCTGAACGGCGGGAAATTGTAGTGCAGCATAAATCGCTTGAACTGATCCTGCGCGAAAAGGAGGTCGAGGCGCTGCATGTCCTCTTTGGTACCGAGCGTCAGCGTGGCGAGCGCCTGTGTTTCACCGCGGGTGAAGAGCGCGGAGCCGTGCACCCGAGGAAGCAAGCTGACTTCGCAGGAGATGTGGCGAATCTGATCGAAAGCGCGGCCATCAGGGCGGCGGCGCTTGTTAAGAACATCGTCGCGGAAGATATTTTCGCGGAGGCGCTCGAAAGCGCGCAGGGCGAGGATCCGCTTTTCTTCATCCTCTTCGGGGATCGAATCGACGATTTCCAGCTTGAGGGCATCCACGAGGTGGTAGCTTTCCTTCTTGGGATGCTTTTCGGTGTCTACCGCATCGTGCAGCCTGGCGCCGTACTTTTTCTCGATTTCTTTGTAGAGCGCTTCATCGAATGGGAGCGGGGGCACGACGACTTTCTTGGGTTTTAACTGTGCATGAAGTTCCCTGATGGCTGCCACGATCTTCCTGATCTGTGCGTGGCCAAATTCCAGGGCATCGGCGACCGCTTCCTCGGAAACTTCCAGCGCGCCGGACTCCACCATCACGATGGCTTGTTCCGTTCCGGCGATAATAATGTTCATCAAGCTCTTCTTTTGATCCGCGACAGTAGGGTTGATTACCAGTTGTCCGTCCAAGAGACCTACGCGTACGGCCGCAATGGGCTCATTAAAGGGCAAATCCGAGCAATAGGCGGCTGCAGACGCTGCGGTTACGGCGATGACATCGGGATCGTTGTCGCTATCAGCAGAAAGCACCATGGATACGATTTGAGTTTCGTTACGCCAGGATTCGGGGAAGAGCGGGCGCATGGGCCTGTCAATTAAACGTGAGGTGAGAACTTCCTTTTCCGACGGGCGGCCTTCACGCTTGAAGAAGCCACCAGGAATTTTACCGGCCGAATAGGTGTTTTCGCGATAGTCAACGGTTAGCGGCAGAAAGTCACGATCATTTGCCGTAGCAGCCATACAAGCGGTGGTCAAAACGACTGTGTCGCCGTAGCGAGCGACGATAGCGCCATTGGCCTGCTTAGCGATTTTCCCAGTCTCGAGAACTAGGGGGCGGCCCCCGACGTCAACGGTAACGTGATGTGGTACGGGTGTGTTTTCAGACATTAGTCATTCCTTTGGCTGCGCGTTCACGCGGAGCGTTGCCGCCGAGATCGTTGGCCGTTGCGCGGCCGTGCATGAACTGTCTCTGCTGGCAGTAGGCTGATGGCTTGCAATCAGCTTCTATGAAGATAAGAGGCAAACGACGCGGAAGGCCACGAACCCGACGGATTTCACCACGAGAGATCGGCTAAACGTTCAGCTGGACGCCTGATCCATTCACGAGCGACCGCAAAGCAAACGGTCGACAGACTCCGTGCGGAATTTGTCATTTCGCGAAAACGCAGAGGCCTTTGGTAAACTTTGATTGCAAGGCAGCTATTTGCGTAGGCTAAGACGTTCAACAATCTCGTGATACCTATCCGGGTCGCGGCGGTTGAGATAGTCCAGCAGGCGGCGACGTTTGTTGACCATCATGATCAACCCGCGACGCGATGCGTGGTCCTTCATATGGGACTTAAGGTGCGTGGTCAAGTAGTTGATCCGCTCGCTTAGAAGCGCAATCTGCACTTCGGGTGAGCCTGTATCTTTAATGTGAGTGCGGAATTGTTCGATCAACACTGATTTGAGCTCGCTCAAGTGCCCCTCTCCGTCGTCCCCTGAATTTTCCTTTTATCTTCGACATAGAAAGGCTAGCACAATATTGATGAGACTGTAAAGAAATGGAATGATTCATGCGCGGCACTCTGGGGAAACAATGCATTGGGTGTTGCGTTAAGCGACTAAATTGGGTTCAATGCTTGCGCCCGGCCATGACGATTTCTATAGGAGAGATGGAATGAAAAAGCGAGTTGCAGTGCTGGCAGTAAGTTGTTTGATATTCATGCTGTTTACCAAGTTGGGAGCGGCGCAAGGCGACAAGAGCAAACGTCCGAGCCCACCCGCCCAAGCCGCTTGTACGCTTCCTGACGGCAAAACTATCACGGTGGATTACTCCAGCCCGCGAGCAAAAGGACGAAAAATTTACGGTGGTCTGGTACCTTACGGCGAAGTTTGGCGAGCGGGAGCGAATGAAGCCACCACATTTGTCACCGACAGCGACGTAAAAGTGGGCGGTAAGGATGTTCCAGCTGGAAGTTACACCATCTTCGCCATTCCGAATGCCGATAAGTGGACACTGATCATCAACAAAAAGACGGGTGAATGGGGAATCCCGTATCCGGGCACCGATTCCGAACTGCTGCGCGTTGACATGATAATTTCAAAGCTGCCGGCGCCGGTTGAGAATTTCACCATAGCGTTCGATAAGAATGGACCTGTGTGCACGATGCGGATGGATTGGGAAACCACACGCGCATCCGTGGATATCGCTAAGAAATAGCTCCGGCAAATCCCTTTAAACTGTCCGGCATCAGGAAGAAAAAGGGACCGACATTCCTGTCTGTCCCTTTTTTTATGGCTTTTGCGTTTTTATAGCTGGTGCTGAAGCTGCGCGGTTCCCCGATCAACAAGTATTACTGCACCAATCACCATGGCAGCGGCAATTCCTAGATTGAGGGTCACCGGCTCTCCGGCCAGAAGCCAGCCCAGTAGCACGGCGACAATGGGATTCACGTAGGTGTGCGTTGCGACTAGCGTGGGTGAGTAATGTTCCATCAGCCAGTTGTAAGCGGTAAAGGCAACTACCGAACCGAAGACAATCAAGTAAGCCAGTGCGAGCCATGAACGGTTCGAAACCGAGCTGAAGGAAAATCCACGCCATTCACCCCCAGCTGTGCCCGTGATCAACAAAAAAAACGCGCCTGCAAGCAAAGAGAGAGCAGACAATAGAAGAGGGTGGCCGGAAAGATGCGAACGGCGGGAGTACACAACGCCCGCGGACCACGAAAACGCGCCAATCAAAATGGCAATCGAGGAAAGAAGCATTCCAGGGCCGGAGGAAAGCGTTGTGCGCCCCATCAACAAGGCTACCCCACCAAGACCCACAAACGCTCCCGCCAGCAGCATTCCGTTCAGGCGCCACTCTCTGGCGGCCAAGGCTGACAGAACAAACACCCAAATAGGCTCGGTCGCTACCAGAAGAGAGGCCAGGCCAGACGGAACCCTTTGCTCCGCCCAATGCAGCGTGCCATGACCAATCAAAAAGAAAAAAATACCGATAACAATGCTAGCGCGTGCTTGCGCCCAACTCGGCCGCAGACGCTTTGCGATGCACCACAAAAGCAAAATCGTGCCGGCTACAAGATGCCGAATCCCAGCGGTATAGAGCGGTGGAATAGTTTCCACCGCATACCTGATGGCTAGGTAAGTCGAACCCCAAATCACGTAAATGGAAAGAAATGCGAAAACAATGGCCACGCGTTGGGGGCGGGCCGATGGTGAAAGAGAGAGCGCGGGATGGGGTTCGCGAGTACCTGTGGAAGCTTGCTGGGTCGTCATCTAGCGCTCAATGTACCTGCACGCTAAGGGCTGTACGAGCGCCAAAATGGGTGGTGAAGGTGGATAGTGGCCGTCGCAACAGGTTCGGCAGTGCGCTGCTGCGAAAAAAGAAAAAGTGTACATCTCCGCGAAACGTGGCTAGCAGGGTTCCGTGCACAGCACGCTATGTTCGTTCAGGACGGGCAAGCGACAGGAATTCGTCCCGCGTCTGTTTATTGTGGCGGAAACTGCCTAGCATGGCGCTGGTGACCGCCTGACCGTGCTGCTTTTCGACTCCGCGCATCTGCATACACAGATGCCGCGCCTCAATGATCACGCCGACACCTTCAGGGCTGATCTTTTCTTCAATGGCCTTCGCGATTTGGCTGGTGAGGCGTTCCTGGATTTGCAACCGCCGCGCAAACATATTCACGAGACGCGCGACTTTGCTGAGGCCAATGACGCGCTTGTTAGGCAGATAGGCCACGTGGCACTTGCCGAAGAATGGGAGGAGGTGGTGCTCGCACAGGCTGAAGAATTCGATGTCTTTCACCACGACCATTTCGTCGTAGGCCACGCTGAAAGTTGCACTGTTCAAAACGTGATCGACATTCTGATGGTAACCACTGGTGAGAAATTTCATCGCTTTTTCAAAACGTTCCGGCGTTTTGCGCAGGCCCTCGCGACAGGAATCTTCTCCGATCAGAGCAAGCATCTTGCGTACGAGGTCAGCAATACTTTCTTTTCTTGGTCCCACTCCACTTTCATGCAGCAGGATTTCTTCCGTTGGCTTGGTCACGATTGATTCCCTTCTGGATTGTCCTCCGCATATTCAAAACTGTTCTTCCCCGTTTCTTCGACACGGATACGCTCCAGCGTTGCTTCAGGGAAAGCTTTCAAACGCTGGAAAATCTCGATACATAAATTTTCAGTGGTAGGCACTTTTTCGCGAAACGCCGGCAGTTCATCCTGAAGCGACTTGTGATCAAAAGCCGAGAGCACATGACGTTCCACGAAACTGTCGAGATCCGCGAGGTTTGCAATCATACCAGTGGCCGGATCAACGACCCCTGAGATGCAAACTTCCACGACATAATTATGGCCGTGTCCATATGGGTTGTTGCACTTTCCATAGACGCGAACATTTTCCTCTTCGCTTAGATGCGGGCTGTGCAGCCGGTGCGATGCGGAAAAGCGGTACCGGCGAGCCAACTCGACCTTGATAGCGCCGTCGATCGCGGCGGTGGTCATCGCGACGCTCCTGAAACTCCATGGCGGTAGCAATCGGCAAATAGATCGGGCGTCTCGTACAATCTTACGCGATGCAATTTACCTTGCGTGATTTCGGGTTCCAGCAATTCCCAGATAACGCGGGCAATGTTTTCGCAGGTGGGGATTTTGCCCGCGAGCTCCGGGACCTCGTAATTCAGATGACGATGGTCCATGCGCTGCATTACCTGGCGCTCCAAAATTTCTTTCAACGTTTTGAGGTCGAGCACCATGCCCGTGACGGGATCGGGTTCGCCCGCGACAGTCACTTCCAGCGTGTAGTTGTGGCCATGTCCATGGGGATTGTTGCACTTGCCAAAAACGCGGCGATTCTCCTCGGGCGAAAGAGCCGCGTTGTGATACAGGTGTGAGGCCGAGAATTCAATTTTGCGCGTAATTAGAACCATGGCGTATGGTGGCTATCTTATCGTACCGGGGACTCCCACCGCGTACTCGCGTCCTTTCCAAGCGACTTTGCCACGAACATGAGCTCGATAGGAGGCCCACAAGGCACCCGCGTACAACAATACGGCTGGCACATAATAGATGATGAGAGCAAATGGGAATTGGTTACGTTTCAGCTCGGAACCATAATTCATTTGGCGGAATATTAAGAGCCACACTCCGAGCAGAAGAGCAATGGGGAGCTTTATTCCCACTGAGAGAACGAGCAGCGGAATCCAGGGAAAGGCAGACTCCAGCTCGCGAAACGTGGCCCAAGGCGTACCTCCCATCAACACATACAAATTCTTTTTCCATCCTTCCCACATCGCGTCGAAGGAACGGTACATACGTACGCGCACCGCACCTTGTCCGAGACCAAACCAAAGCCGGTAGCCGGCGGATTTCAACCGCTTCGCAAGCGCTACATCTTCCAGAACCTCGCCGGCAACGCTGGCGTGGCCGCCAATCGCCAAGTAGGCATCGCGACGAATCATCAGGAATTGCCCATTGGCCGCTGCAGCCGGCGAAGAAGGATCATTTACGGCGTCGAAGGAAAAGCGCCTGGCAAGTCGGCAGTAGATAAAGGGAATGAGAGATTTCTCGTACCACTTCTCGGCGACCTGCTCCGGAGAAAACGAAACCAGCGCAGCGCCCCTATCCTTGGCAAGCTGTAAAGCGCGACGTGCCGCTCCCGGTTGATGCTCGGCGTCTGCATCCGTGAAGAGAAGCCATGGCGTAGTGACATCTTTCGCGCCCAGAGCGGCAGCGTGGTTCTTGCCAATCCAGCCGGGTGTTACAGCGTCACTGTCCAGAAGGCGCAAATGAGGTATTTTGAGCATTAGTTCGCGAACAATGTCCGCGGTTCGGTCGGTGGACTCGTCATTTACAACGATAATGGCAGTGATTTCTGGTTGCCGAGCCAATGATTCAACACACGCGCCAATTACACCTTCCTCATTTCGCGCGGGGACGATTGCGGAAATTGCTTCAGTGGTGGCGATCGAATTAGTCGACAAAGTGGAGATTAACTTGGGGTCTTCGCTGGACATGGTGGGGAGGATAAGGATCGTTTTCCGATTCCGATCGCTTAGGTATACGCTAGTATAGCATTCTATGAAGGTAGTTCGAAAAATCGCGGCGTGGAGCGCAGTCGCCCTGGCAGCGGCGATACTGGTAGCTTTTGCTCTGCCCAGCTATCGGCAGGGCGAAGCGTCGATTGCAGGCAAACCTGCTCAGAACTTTTCGCTTGAATTGGCGGGCAAGCCACAGCACCTTTCGGATTTTAAGGGCAAAGTTGTGGTGCTGAATTTTTGGGCCACCTGGTGCCCGCCATGCGTGGAAGAAACGCCTGCGCTTAACCGTCTCCAGAGATACATCGACGCCCGGGGAGGAATGGTTTTGGGCGTCAGTGTAGATGACGACGCAGCGGCTTACGAAAAATTTCTGACCGACCAGGCCGTGAGCTTTCCTACTTACCGGGATCCTACGAAAAAGAGCGCACGGGAATATGGCACGTCGATTTATCCGGAGACTTACATTATCGATCGGCGCGGGAAGATCGCGCGTAAAGTGATCGGTCCGCAGCAGTGGGATTCGCCGGACATGCGAGCTTACTTCGACGCTATCCTGGGCGAAACCTAAGAAATCGTTACGGCAGTTCTGTCCTCACTCGTAGCGCAGGGCTTCGACAGGATCGAGCTTGGCCGCCTGCATGGCCGGGAGCCAGCCGCTCAGGACGCCGACCACGATTAGAATGCCGGTTGACAGCAGCATGGTCACCAGCGAAAGCGCCAGCTTGATGTCCACCTTGCCGGTATCATCTTCGTAGGCAGCGCCCAAAAACGGCAGCGTGCCGATCGCTGAGCTTATCGCGGCGGATAGCAGCATGCCGATCGCGCCGGCAGCTAAAGTCAGCACCAGCGCTTCAAGCAAAAACTGTCCCCGGATGTGGGACTTTTTGGCACCCAGCGCCCGGCGCAAGCCAATTTCGCGCACGCGCTCCTCTACGGATACCAGCATGATATTCATGACACCGACGCCGCCAATTCCCAGCGTCAAAGCCCCGACAAAAAATAGTAAGGCTTCAATCCCCAAAGTTATTCCTTCGTAGATCGGCTTGAATTCCTGTCGACCAAACATTTGGATGGCGCGCTTGTCGCTCGCGGCATAGTGCTGCCTGCTGGCCACCGCCGCGCGCACCTGCAACATCGCGTCCGGCTCAAAATTTGGCGCCAGCGGTTCGAACAGCATCACGCTGGCGTAGCGCGCATCCCACAAGTCAGCCGCGGCTGTGTAGGGTATGAATGCAGATTCATCGTCGCTGGTAAAATAGTTGCTGTCGGAAAATTTTGTGTCCATGGAGCCGATAACGGTGAACTTCACGCCGTTAATGCGCACCGATTCGCCGATGGCAGGTGTGCCGCTAAAAATTTTCTTCCTTAATATTGCCCCGAGGAAGGCTACGCGCCGGCGTTCAACGATATCTTCGGGTGAAATCCACCGTCCCTCAAGAGGGATTTCATTTCGCATTTCTCCATACTCCGGAAAAACACCGCGAATAGCTGTGTCAGAAAGACGTTCTTCGTGGGAAATTCCCTGAAATTTGACGGTCTCCAACGTTACGCGTTTCACGAGCGGCGACTGCGCTTTAACCCAATCAGCATCTTCCTGCGAAAATCTTACGGTTTTGCCAGCGCGCTCGCCTCCAGCTTGTTCGCTGGTCGTTCCTGGCCAACAGACCACCGCGCCCTTTCCAAAGACTTCGAACGTATACATCAGGACGTTACGGAAGCCAGCTCCATAACTGAGAAGGAGGGTCACAGCGACGATGCCCCAGGCGATGCCGGTCATCGTCAACAAACTGCGCACCGGATTGCGGCCGAGCGCAGCCCACGCTTCGCGAAAAATTTCTAACAGCATCTAGCCTCCGGCCTCAAATCGCAGTGCTTCGATGGGATCAACGGACGCGGCACGATTAGCGGGGTAGAGCGCTGACAGTACGGCAATCAGGCCCAACAACGTGACGGAGAGGGCGCCAAGTTTCCAACTCGTCAGCAGGCCCTCAAAAAAACGAGGCATAGGCAGCAGATTCACCAGCGCACAAAAAACGTAGGCAAGCAACAAGCCTGTGCCGCCGCTAAAAGCGACCACGATAATTGTCTCCAGGAAAAATTGCCGAAGAATAGATCTGCGCGTAGCACCCAGCGCCATACGTACCCCAATCTCGCGAGTGCGCTCGCGAACGGAAACTAGCATCACGTTCATTACGCCCAGACCGCCCAGAAAAAGGGTGGCGATGCCGACCGCGCCCATAAATATTTCCATTCCCACGATAATCATCCGATTGGCCTCCGCGTTTTTGACGGTGTCCCAGATTCCGGCGGCTTCTTTATCGCGCGGGTCGAAATTGTGAAGGCGAGCGAGAGAGCGACGTAACTGCTTTACGCAGTCAGGGTGGGTTTCCAGCGACCATGGCGCGACAAGGAGATGTTCCACGGTGTGTTCGACAGCGGGTGGCTTGCTGGGAAAATCGCGTCGCATGGAGTTGAAAGGAATGAAAATCTTGCGGGTATCGAAGCCGTCGTAACTGGAATCCTGATCCTTCGGTTTCATCACACCGATTACCGTATAAGGAATAGCGTTCATCCAAACCGTTTGCCCCAAGGCTTCACGATCCGCAAAAAGTTGCTTCTTTGTGTCGCTGCCGAGGAATGCGACGTTGCGAGCCTCGGCGTTGTCCTGATGGTTGTAAAAGCGGCCTGCAGCAACGGCAATGCTGCGGATTTCAGTGAAAGGGGGTAGCGAGCCAACAGTTAGGATATCGCCGCTGTTGAACGCGCTGTGTACTTGAACGTTCCTGCCTAGCTCTGGCAGCACGTATTTGCATGCCGGCGACTCCTTAGCCACTGCCACGTAATCTTCTTCGCCCCAACGGACGACGCGACCTGAACGGGTACCTCCAGCCTGCATGCTGGTGCGGCCGGAAAAAACAATCATTACATCCTTACCAAAGGTCTCCTGATTTTTCTGAATCCCCGCGCCAAGACCCTCGCCCGCCGCGACCATGATGGTAATGGAGATAATGCCCCAGGCGATGCCAAACATGGTCAATATGGTGCGCCGCTTGTGCGCCCACAGCGTCGCTAAGGTGTCTTTAAGCAAGTCGTAAATTGACATATAGCGGGCCTCAGCTAAGAGCTATTGCAGGACCACCTGTTGCTTGTCATTCAATCCTTCGAGGATTTCAGTCTTGACGCCGTTAGAAATGCCCAATTTCACATTGAGCTTCTTTTTTCCATTTTCGGCCTTGGCGTCTGGGATTTCTGCAGAAGCTTTGCGATCCCTGTCGTAGATAAGCGCGGCTTCCGGAATCATCAAAACGTTTTTCTTTTCCTCCAGCAGGATTTCAGCGTTGGCAGTCATGTTCGCTTTAAGCTCCAGCGTGGAGTTTTGAATCGAGACGCGCACTTCGAAGGTCGTTACATTATCTTTTTCTTTCCCGAGCGGCGAAATCTTGGTGACGGTGCCGGTAAATTTCTTATCCTTGAAAGATTCCACGACAATGCGCGCGGGCTGATTGAGGTAAACCTTGCCGATGTCCGCTTCGTCCACCTTGCCCTGCACATAGACTTCGCTGACGTCGCCAAGCGCCATGATCAACGTGGCCTGCGAACCCAGCACCAGGATGGAGCTGACCGCATCGCCGACATTAACATCACGCGACAACACCAGACCATCGATGGGGCTGATGATCGTTGAATTCTTCAGGTCTTCCTGGGCATTTTCCAATGCGGCATGCGCTTGCGCCGCCTGCGCTTCCGCTTTCGCAATCTCCGCCCTGGAAACAGCAAGATTACGCTGCGCACTGACTTGCTTGTTGAGCGCAAGCTGGTAATTCTTCTCGGTATCTTCAACCAGGTTCTTAGCCACCAATCCATCTTTGAACATCTGATGCGCGCGTTCCATATTCAGCTTTAGAAAAGGCACGTCCGGGCCTTCGGCGTCCACCTTGTTGCGTTCCAACGAGGCTTTCGCTGAGTCGGCGGCTGCTTGCGCGGCTTGCAAATTTGCTCTTGAAGCGCGCTCTGCGGCCTGAAGCTGGACTTTATCGAGTTCCGCGAGAATCTGACCGGTCTTGACGCGATCGCCATAATCCACATAAATCTTTTTCACGATGCCGCTGGCCTTGGACTTCACTTCGATTTTCGATAAGGGCTGAATTTTGCCCGTGGCCACGACCACCCGAGCGAGATCTCCGCGCTCGACAGACGCCAGTTTGGACGGGTCGATCGTTCGGCTAGGTCGCAGCGCTGCCATAACCCCATAGGCGCCCACGCCAAGCACGACCAGCACAGCCACCACCCAGATAATTCGTCTCCGGCGTCTCTTGCCGTTTTTTCCATTCGATAAAGTACTGCCGTTATTGGACATAAATCACTCCCGAGGCCCTCGCTGCTACACACCAGTACGCACGGCGAAGAAGAAAGTTCCATAACTCTAGGGGTTTAGACGGTGAGGGTAGCGTTTAGTCAGTGGCGAGACAAGCCGATGCCCTGTTGGCCCTTTCCATATTTATTCCTGAATTCAGAGATTTGGTTAATCTTGCAGAAATCAAACCTAAAGACCGTAAGCCGACTCCAAACCTTAGAGAGAGACCTTACGCAGGCGGAGTGCATTGGCAATGACCGAGACAGAGCTGAAACTCATGGCCGCGCTGGCTAACATGGGATTTAGTAGCCAGCCAAAAATGGGGTAGAAGACGCCCGCAGCGATGGGAATTCCCAACGCGTTATATAGAAAGGCGAAGATGAGGTTCTGGCTGATGTTATCGACCGTGGCGCGACTCAGGCGGCGTGCGCGCACCATGCCGCGCAAGTCTCCTTTTATCAACGTTATTCCTGCGCTCTCGATCGCGATGTCGGCACCGGTGCCCATGGCGATGCCCACCTGCGCAGCAGCCAGCGCGGGGGCGTCGTTGATACCGTCGCCAGCCATGGCCACAATTCGTCCTTCAGCGCGCAGCCGAAAGACGACTTCCGCTTTTTGATGAGGCTGGACTTCTGCTTCTACTTCTTCAATCCCCAACTCTTTTGCAACTTTCATCGCTGCCTCGCGCTTGTCACCCGTCAGCATTACAATTCTTAGGCCATCCGATTGAAGCGTGCGGATGGCTTCGGGAGTAGACGCCTTGATACGGTCGGCCAGCAGGAAAGCACCTGCGAGGCGTCCGTCAATTGCGGCGAATACCGCCGTAATCGCTGACGAATTTACGGAGAGTTTAGAAGCCTCTTGCCCGGCGCGCAGTTGGATTCCGCGGGAATTCAGGAATTTTTCCGTGCCAATAATAAACGTCTTCCCGAGAGCTTGGCCTTGCACGCCACCGCCGGGCGTTGCCTGGAAGCTGCTGATTTCGAAGCGCGGAAGACGCTTTTCCTCTGCTGCTAGAACGATAGCGCGAGCCAAGGGATGTTCGCTCGAACGCTCGAGACTAGCTGCGAGGGAAAGTAACTCATCTTCGGTTATTTCTGTCGCCGTAAACACTTCTATCGATGCCAGCAGCGGCTTCCCTTCCGTGAGCGTTCCAGTCTTATCGACGACAAGCGTGTCGACTTTGGCGAGGGTCTCCAGTGCTTCAGCGTTTCGAACGAGCACACCTGCATGCGCGCCGCGGCCAACGGCAACCATGATCGACATAGGCGTGGCCAAACCAAGTGCACACGGGCACGCGATGATGAGTACCGCGATGGCACTCACCAGACCGTGAGCCAAGCGGGGTTCAGGGCCGAATACCACCCAACCTAGGAATGTGAAAATTGCGGCCACAACTACTGCTGGCACAAAATAAGCCGACACGGTATCCGCCAAGCGCTGGATGGGAGCGCGGCTGCGTTGGGCTTGGCTGACGATCTTGACGATTTGGGCAAGCATCGTCTCGCTGCCCACGCGTTGCGCTTCGATAATCAGGCTACCGCTGGTGTTCAGGGTGCCGCCGGTAACCGCGTCTCCCACTGATTTTTCCACCGGCATAGGTTCTCCGGTAACCATAGATTCATCGAGCGCACTCACGCCTTCTCGTACCACACCATCCGTAGGAATGCGCTCGCCAGGACGCACGCGCAAGCGGTCCCCACGCCGCACTTGATTGAGAGTCACGTCCTTCTCGCTGCCATCCGCGGTCAGCAGATGTGCCTGTTGTGGCGCAAGATTCAGAAGCGCACGAATTGCCCCGCCAGTCTTCTGGCGCGCGCGTAATTCCAGCACCTGCCCTAGCAGTACGAGCGTCGTAATGATCGCTGCTGCTTCGAAATAGACCGGTGGGGAGCCGTCCACACTACGAAATGACGGCGGGAAAACTTGTGGAAACAACGTCGCCCCTAGACTGTCGAGATAGGCCGCCCCGGTTCCCAACCCGATCAAGGTGAACATGTTCGGACTGCGACGTAAGAGCGACGTCCAGAAACGCTGAAAAAATGGCCAGCCGCCCCACAAGACTACCGGCGTAGCCAAAACACCCTCGATAAAGTTACGGGTATTGGGCGTGAAATGAAGTCCGAGGGATTCGCCAAGCATCGCAAGCAGGAGTAACGGCAACGAGAGCGCAGCGCTCACCCACAAGCGAAGCTTCATGGAATCGTACTCGGGATCGTCTTCCGCTTCCGCGAGTACATCCATCGGCTCCAGCGCCATGCCGCAAATCGGGCACGAGCCTGGTCCGATCTTGACCACATCTGGATGCATCGGGCAGGTGTAGCGCGACTTGGAGCCAGCTCTCGTTTCCGAAGTCAGCGCTTCTGGCACTTTAGCTGGCTGATGTGTACCGTGTTGATCCAGACCGGCGGTGGGCTCCATTCCGGAAGTGCCCGGCGAGGACAAGAACTTATTTGGGTCTTGCGAAAATCGTTCCGCGCATCTTATCGAACAGAAATAGTATTTATTTCCAGCGTGCTCTTTACTGGCGGCGGCCTTATCTGGATCGACCATCATCCCGCAAACGGGATCTTTGGCCTTTGGTTTTGAATTGAGAACCGGCAATCCTATAGGCGCAGGCTTGGGAGTTGGCGCCGGCGGCACGACCGCGCCTGTTTGGCCCACGGTCGAGGCCGCAACGCTGACAGGTTCCGTCCCGAGATAGTTTGCCGGCTCCTTTTCGAATCTTCGCGCGCATCCCGAAGAACAGAAGTAAAAGGTCTTACCGTTATACGCAACCTGCGCAGTTGCCTTGGACGGGTCCACCGTCATTCCGCAAACTGGATCTCGCTCCATTCCTCTCACCTCGCGCTACCGTCGTTGCTGGCCGCTCGCGAACCATCCACGCATCCTTTATCGAAGATGCGTATAAATTAACTCCAATAGCTCGTCATACATTTCTTGCGTCTCTGCTTTACTTCCGGTACGTAGGGCTTTCGCCGCGCAGTGCTGCAGATGATTCTTCATCAGATTCCGAGCCACGCCGCGGAGGGCCTCCTGCACCGAAGCAATTTGCGTGATAATGTCCGCGCAGTAACGACCATCCTCAACCATTTTCTGCAGGCCGCGAATCTGCCCCTCAATTCGTCGGAGTCGCCTCTGATTGGCAAGCTTAATTTCTGGGTCGACCGCCACGGCTTTGCGCGCTTGAGGCCCGGTTTCACACTCACATTTGCCGAAATGTTGGTGAACGTTACGGCCCCGCAGTTCGCTGCGTGGGTTTTTCGCTTGGAGTCGCATAATACTCCCAGTCTTATATACCCTCCCCCCCTACCTGATGTCAAATTAGCTGCGCCGCGATAGTTGGAAGCACCTGTTATAATGCCGCCCATGACACTCGTGGAAGTTACCTATGAACTGCAGTCGTCGTTAACCCCGGATCAACTCCGCATTTTGAGCGAATTTGCAAATACCTATGGATTGCGAAGCTTCCGGCTTGACGAGGAGAAGAAACGATTATCGTTCGAATATGACGCTTCACGTTTGCGAGAAACGCAAGTGGCGCATGTGCTGGGTCAAGCGCGCATTCCCGTGAGTCGCAAGGTTAACTAGCTTGGTTTAACGCGTTTTTGAAATTCGGCAGGAGAAGTTCCGCGAGGAAGTTAGGCTAAAGAGTTCGGTAAAAAACAAAGGGCCCCGACTTGGGAGCGAGAGCCCCCTTATAAGGCGCGTTCCATTTGCCAGTGTCGTTTTCACACTAGCGCGGGGGGTCATTCATCCTAGCTTCCCTCTCCGAGGCAGGTGGGAACGATTTGCAAAAGTTCCTAACAAGCCCCTTCTCCTCGCTCGCCACCCTTTACATCTCGTCCGTCTGAAACGCGCCCACGTACCCGCCTATTGCACGCACTAAGCCAGGATGATCCGCCGTAATCAGAACCTTAAGTGACATCTTATGTGTGATTTGATTGGTGCAGCAAAGCTCAATCGGACGCCATTTGTGGCTGCACAGCCCAATCCGGGATGGCCTCCGACTAACATCGGGAATTTGACCCTTTTTGCCCCAGTCCCAGGACTTCCGTAACAGTTTTTTCCCATCTATATGGCCTATGGGTTTTTCTTGCACTTGTGCAGAAAATCACCTCATGCCTCGGCCGTTGCGCAAGTTCATTTGTCGCTACATACCCGGACCGCGATTTTTCGGCTTCCTTCTGCTGTTCCTCGGCGCTTCGTTGACACTGCTGGCGCACACACCGCACCGTTTGCGGAGTGTTCCAGCGGGCGGATGTTACTGTCAGTGTGCACAGTCACTTGCGCAAGGCGGTTGTGTCAAGATGTGCGAATCAAAAAAGAATGCCACACGTTGGTGGGCTACCACCTGTGTGAAGCCTCGCATGCATCGCCCAATCGGCGATGCGGGCACGGGACCCCACCTCACTCATCCAGCCCGTGCGGAACACGCTCGCCTTTGAACTGCTAGCTTTTCTACGTCTCTACTTACACCCCTCAGCGCGATTACCTATAGGGCCGGTTGCAGCGTTCTCTCGTTTATAATTCTTTGTCATTCACGGAAGCGCGACTCATCTGTTAAAGTAGTGAGTGAACAGAGTAAGTCCAGAATCTGTTCTTCCTTCCTAGCCCGCATTTTCTAGACACCAGGAGCCAGTAGGCTATGAATTTCTCGATTCGTTTGAAGCGGTATTGGATTAGCACTGCCGCGATCGCTTGCTTTGCAGCACACGGCGCCAGCGCACAGGAGCGTATAGAGTCCTCGAGTGCAGCGCCCCCGACCGTTGCGGCTTTGGGACCAAGCGAGGACGTGGAGCGAACTAGCACATCTAAGTTAGATTCCCCGTTACCCTCGAGTTCCGCTGCAGACGAACGTGAAGTCTCCTGGCGTAAGCTGCCCGTAAACTTCCTGCATGACCAAAAGGACATGTGGCTGTTTCCCGTACAATTAGCCAAGGGGCACCACCTACTGCCCACTGCTCTGATTGTTGGCGGCACCGCGGCACTGATCGCTGCGGACCCTCAAGTGATGCCACACTTCCGACAGACGGACACGTTTCATGATTTCAATCGAGCTATCGGCACGACTTCGACTGGGGCATTTGTCGCTGTAGTCCCCGCGGCGTTCTATGTAACGAGCCTAATTCGCAAGGACACCTATGGGCAGCACACCGCGCTTTTTGTTGGCGAGGCGTTGGCCGACGATGCGGTACTAATGACCGCGCTCAAGGCGATCACACGGCGACAGCGGCCGACCGAGATTGCGCTAACTGGTTCCTATAGCGATACTTTTTTTAACAGCAATGGCTCAATGTTCGGCAAAGGAACGAGTTTCCCTTCTGGACACGCGATGATGGCATTCTCGGTGGCAACCATATTTTCCCGCCGTTACCCCCAACATCGTTGGCTGCCTTATGTTGCGTACGGTTTGGCCAGCGCCATCGCTTTTTCGCGCGTGAGCGGTGGGTCCCATTTTCCTTCTGACGCGTTCATAGGAGCCGCTCTGGGTTACGTTGTGGCGCGGTTTGACGTGCTGCACAATCACTGAGTCGATCAGGGCATTAAGCCAATCACGATTAGCGGCCCTCACCCCATAATCACGAATCGATCGGGGTCTCTCCACTCAGCTCCGCGCTGATCACGAAACAGCAGAGTCCATTGCGCTCCACCTTTCTCCCCAGCGCCGTCAATGCTAGATTCGGTGCGCGAATGTTCTACTTGTGAAATATAAATCGAATAGAAACCTGCTGCTAGAGATCAGCGTCGAGACGTTTGAAGCAGCCATGGCTGCCGAGCGAGGTGGTGCCGACCGCATCGAGCTGTGCGCAGATTTACATCACGGCGGAGTTACGCCGAGCATTTCGCTCATGCGCATAGTTCGCAAACAGTTGCATTTACCGATCTTTGTAATGATCAGGCCACGTGCAGGAGATTTTGTGTACTCAAGAACTGAACTAGCCGTGGTGCAACGCGACATCCAAGTAGCAAAAGACCAAGGCATGAAAGGTGTGGTTCTGGGTTTGCTAAAGCGGGACAACAGCATCGATATTGAGCGGACTCGGGAGCTGGTCGAGTTGGCACATCCGCTGCCTGTCACCTTCCATCGCGCGTTCGACATTTCTGGCGATTTGCTCACATCGCTCGAAGACGTCGTGCAGACCGGCGTGATGCGTGTTCTTACTTCTGGTGGTGCACGGTCAGCTCCCGAGGGCCTCGCCGCGCTGGCGGGGCTTGTCCAGGCAGCGCGAGAACGCACCACCATCGTGCCGGGTGCGGGAATTAACTCCGACAATATTTTACGGGTGGCCCGGGAGACTGGTGCGCGCGAATTTCATTCCGGGCTTAGCACTTCCCTACCTCATCCACGCAAGAAATATGAAGCTTTCGAGCTACAAGTTCGAGAGTTATCACGGCTGATTCGGAGTTAGGTACGCGCAGCGTGGGTTAGAGAGGGCGAACGTTACGGCGGCGTGAGACACCAGCGTACCGCTGCCCCTGAGGAGAACCAAAGTCATGTGCCGGCGCTAAGCCTTCTGAGCTTGCCGTCGAAGGAATGTCGGCACATCCAGGTCGTCTGATGGAACTTCATGATTTACATCACGGACGTTCTGCTGCACCTGGTGCACAACGTTGGGCAACTGTTGCTGCTGCGGCTGTGCTTGTTCTGTGATATCAGGTGCGGCCTTCCAGGTCTTCGGCAAGAAGGATGGCTTCTGGTGCGCGTTCTTCTTGTGGGCATCCTTGAAACCCGCGGCGATGACAGTAATCTTTATGGTGTCCTTCATGGCGTCATCCTGAACGGCGCCGAAGATGATGTTGGCATTCTCATGCGCGGCTTTCTGAATCACGCTGGAGGCTTCGTGCACTTCATGCAGCGTAAGGCTTGAACTGCCGGAAATATTGATGAGTATGCCTTGAGCGCCTTGAATGGAATTGTCTTCCAGGAGCGGACTGGCAATCGCGCGGTTAGCGGCGTCCACCGCGCGATTGGTTCCGGTGGCCACGGCGGTGCCCATCACCGCGTAACCCTGTCCGGACATGATGGCTTTTACGTCGGCGAAGTCGCGATTAATAATGCCGGGTACGGTGATGATGTCTGAAATACCCTGCACCGCCTGGCGAAGAATGTCATCGGCAATGCGGAACGCGTCGAAGAAGCTAGTGCCCCGCTCAACGGTCTCCATCAAACGCTCGTTGGGAATCACGATAACCGTATCGACGGCCCCGATGAGCTCCTGCAGCGCTTGTTCCGCCTGCAACATGCGACGCTTGCCCTCAAATGCGAAAGGCTTGGTAACCACGGCCACACTGAGCGCACCGAGCTCACTGGCTAGCGACGCCACTACCGGCGCTGCCCCGCTGCCGGTGCCTCCGCCAAGGCCGGACGTGATGAAAATCATGTCCGAGCCTTCCAGCGCTTCGATAATTTTTTCTGTGTCCTCGAGCGCTGCTTTCCGGCCAACCTCCGGGTTAGCACCAGCGCCCAGCCCCTTGGTCAGCTTGGCGCCCAGTTGCAGCTTCACCGGAGCTTGCGACAACTTCAAGGCTTGCAAGTCGGTGTTCGCGGTAATAAATTCGACGCCTTCGAGCTTAGCGCGAATCATGCGGTTCACCGCGTTACAACCGCCCCCGCCCACGCCAATTACTTTTATTTTCGCCGGCTGAAGCTCTTCGCTGAAGCTCATCCGGATTCCTGCGTCTTTCGCTGTCATCTATTCCTCGACCTTCTCCAAATTCTCCGCGCAGCGTTTGGGCAGGGTTACGAGGCCGCGGCGAACATGGCTTTCAATTTAGATACCAGATTTCCAGCGCGCTGCGGCGCATTGCGCCGCGATCTCGCACCGTACATCACCAATCCAACAACCGTTGCATACTCCGGCTGCACTACCTGCTCCGGCAGGTCAGCCAAACCCTTGGGCTCCGCAAGGCGCACCGGCAAATGGAAAGATCGCTCCATCAACTCGTCCAGGCCGCGCAATCTCGCGCCTCCCCCAGCCAGCACGAACCCTGCGGGAATCTGCCCGTCCAGGCCGGCACGCTGCAAATCGTCGCGAATCAACGCCAACAATTCCATGGAGCGTGGCTCGATAATGTCGGTCAGCATGCGCGCGAATATCGTGCGCGGAGGGCGATCGCCGACGCTGGCGATTTCAATGGCCATGTCTTCGCGCAGCAGCGATGCCGTGGCGCAACCGCTCCGACGTTTAATTCTCTCGGCTTCCGGGGTAGGGGTGCGCAGTCCAACCGCAAGATCATTAGTAAAATGGTCGCCGCCTACCGCCACTGCGCTTGTATGACGAACTACCCCGCCGCCATACACAATAAGTTCCGTCGTGCCACCGCCAATATCCAGAAGACAGCACCCGAGATCACGCTCGTCTTGCGTGAGGCACGATTCCGCCGAGGCCAGCGACTCCAACACAGTATCGCTGATCAAGATTCCGGCTTTATTGGCTGCCGTGACCAGATTTTGCGTCGCTGCCACAGAAGACGTCACCAAATGGACATTGGCTTCCAGCCGGTGACCCGCCATGCCGATGGCATCGCGGATTCCATGCCGCTGCGCGTCCACGCTGAATTCATGCGGCAAAACGTGGAGCACTTCACGATCTTCCGGCAGCGTGATGTTGCGCGCTGCATCGATTGCCCGGCGGACGTCGTCGCGTTCGATGTCTCTGGCCCGTGGCCCAAGGGTTATCCCGCCGCGGCTGTTGACGCCGCGCACATGGCTGCCTGCTACACCAATCACTGCCGATTCCACGGGAATGTTGGCGACACTTTCGGCTTCCTCGACTGCGCGTCGGATGGAACTGATAGCGGAACCAAGATTGACGATCAACCCTTTGCGCAATCCTTTGGACTCTGCTGCACCGAGTGCTAGAAATTTCACTTGCTCGTCGTCGATCTCGGCAATAAGCGCGCACGTTTTCGTGCTGCCGATATCCAGTCCGACCACGTATTTATCCTTCTTCGCCAAGCGCCAGCTCCAGCTTTCTATTTTGTCTTCGCGGCGGTCAAACCCGCATTAGCATCAGAGTTCACCACCACTTGACGCGAATACTGCAAGTCAATGGATTGCACGCGCCCCGCGTTGGCCTGCCATTGCGAGAAATTGTCAACCAGCATGCGATATTTGGAAGTGAAATCGCCGCTGCCAAAATGAATGGTCACCGCCTGGGGATCATTCGCGCCAGACAGTCCTGTCATCACGACACGCAGATCTTTAGTTCTCGCTAGGTCGATTTCACTAACGCGATCGGACGAGCCGGTGCGCACCAGATCAACATCTTTCATGAATTCCTGATAGGTCTGCATGCGTTTTTCGCGCTGATCCCGGGAGAGCTCCTCAGGTACGCCGGTCACAATCGGAAAATGCAGGTCGTCGCCTCCGGAGCGATCGAGAATCACGCCATGCGCATCAATCAGCGCAAGTTCGTTCCCGCTGCGCAGAAAAGCGATAGGCGTGCGCTCGATCACTTCCACGCGGATGCGGTTCGGCAGTATGCGTTGCACGTTTGCAGATTCCACCCAGGGTAACTGCTCAAGTTCGCTGCGCCGCAAGTCCAGCGGGATCTGCAGGACGCTGCGGTTGCGATCGTGCACAAAATGTCTCAGCACTGCGTCTCGAGTCACGACGTGATTACCGGTCAGTTCAATTTGGTCCGATTTGAGCAACAGAACTTGTGGCGAGTACAAAAGGAAACGCGTCCCTATCACCGCGGCGGTCACACCAACCGCACCAGCGATACTCCAACCCAGTACGCGGCGATAAAACGGCCAGCTCCGCCCGGCGAACTTCTTGCGACGGATTTCCATTGGTTTTTGGCGTCGCAGATATCGCGGCTCTTCTTCGGCCAGCAGCTCGGGCCGGTACGCATCGGACTCTGCCGCTGCGGAGGCATTCCGCCGCATGGGCTTTACGCGTTCCAAACAATCACCTCATTCTCCAAATTAAATCCGTATGCCTTGTGCACACGTTCGCGCACGTCGGCGATCAACGCCAGCATGTCGCTGGCTGAAGCTTTACCTGCGTTCACAAAAAAATTGGCATGCCGGTCGCTAACCCGCGCATCACCCACGGACAGACCTTTAAGGCCCAGCTCGTCGATCATGCGTCCAGCAGACGCACCCGGTGGATTTTTGAATATGCAGCCGGCGCTTTTTGCTCCGAGCGGCTGGCTGGCCCGCCGTTTTTCGTTGCAGATACGAATCCCTTGGAGAATTTCGCGGAACGCCTTGGAGGGAAGTTCCAGTTTCACTGCCAGCATCATATCATCGGGCGCGAACGATGTGTGCCGGTATTCGAAAGAAATTTGATCGCCCTTTAGGATTTCTATCTTTCCAGCCGCCGCTCGATACAGCTTCACTTCGCGGACGTAACTGCCGATCTGCATGCCGTAAGCGCCTGCGTTCATACGCAGCGCGCCGCCCACCGTCCCGGGCACGCCAATAAGCCCTTCCATACCTCCCAAATCGTGCTTCGCACAGAAGGTAACCGTACGGCCAAGGTCAGCCGCAGCGTCCACCGAGGCAATATTGTCCTCGATCAGGACCTCGGGCTGCGACCGCACTAGCTGCAAAACGACCCATGGTAGTTCTCCATCTCCCACCAGAAGGTTCGAACCGCCGCCGAGGAACTTATGGGCAATACCATTGGCATTCAGGAGATTCAACACGTCCGGGATGGAGTCGTGCTTCTTTAGATGAAGCAGGTCTGTGGTGCCTCCGATGCCCAAATAGGTAATATCCGCGAGCGACGTGCCACTTTTTAACTCAACACCCAGTTCGGGTAATGCCGCAATGATTTTAGGGTCTGCGAGGCGCATGTTGTTTCGGACGCTCCGTTTCGAGTGCCAACAGGAATTCTGTGCTAGCGCGGCTGATGTTTCCGGCGCCGATCGTCAAAATGGCGTCGCCCGGTCGGGCTTCCCGCCGCAGATACTCGATGCCTGCCTCCATTGAATTAAAATAATGCACGTTCTTGTGACCCGCGTCGGCAATCGCTCTGGCAAGCGCTTCGCTGGTTACCCCAGGGACCGGCGCTTCGCTGGCAGGATAAATGTCAGTAAGCGCGAGAACGTCGGCTTCATTGAACGCGCGACGGAATTCGTCCCACAAATGTTGGGTGCGCGAATAGCGATGGGGCTGAAAAAGCACTAAAAGGCGATTGAACTTGCAAACCCGCGCGGCTTCTAGCGTCGCACGAATCTCTGCTGGGTGATGTCCATAATCGTCGATAACGGTCACGTCGCCCACTACACCCTTGATGTCGAAGCGGCGGCCCACACCCGCAAACTTTTCCAGGCCTTCGCGGATTAAATCGGCTGGGACATTAAGATATAAAGCGACGGCGGCGGCCGCGGCCGCGTTCCGTACATTGTGCATTCCCGGCGGGTGCAGCAGGCGGAACAGTCCCAAGTCGTCGCCCTTAAAAGTAAGACGAAATTCGCTGCACAGGCCTTTTAGTTTGACGTCGCTGATGATCAAATCCGCCTGGCTCGACGTGCCATACGTAATAATGGGGCGCTTAACGCCAGGGATGATGGCCTGCACATTAGGCTCATCGAGGCAAAGAATCGCCGCACCATAAAATGGCACACGATTCACGAACTGTACGAACGCCCCCTGGATATCGTCCAGGGAAGTGTATTGGTCGAGGTGCTCGCGGTCGATAGTTGTGACTACTGCAACTACCGGTGCCAGCAGCAGAAAACTGCGATCGCTTTCATCCGCTTCGACAACAAAAAAATCCCCTTTGCCCAGCTTGGCGGTAGTGCCGGCCTGGTTCACGCGCCCACCAATGACAAATGTGGGATCCAGATGCGCCGCGGCTAAGACGGAGGCCACGATAGAAGTCGTGGTGGTTTTACCGTGCGCCCCAGCCACTGCGATTCCATATTTCAGGCGCATCAACTCAGCAAGCATTTCCGCGCGCGGAATAACTGGAATCTTCATCTTGTGCGCTTCGACGATTTCAGGATTATCAGCAGGAACCGCAGATGACGTGACCACCACATGCGCGCCATCGGCATTCGCCGCTTGGTGCCCTTCGTAAATCGTCGCACCGAGCTTTTGTAAACGCTCGGTGATGATTGACGGTTTGGTGTCTGAACCGGAAACCGAGTAACCCAAGGTCAGTAACACTTCGGCGATGCCGCTCATGCCGATGCCGCCGATGCCCACCAGGTGAATGCGCTGGAAATTGCGGAATGACACCATCATCACTCTTCATCCCTCGTGCTATTTTCCGCAGAAAGGCGACGTGCCCGCGCAACACCTTCGATTAAATCAACGATCTCACAAGCGGCGCGCGGGCGGGCAAGGCCGCGCGCTGCTTGTGAAAGTTGTTCGACCTGCCGGGGCTGATCGAAAAGAGAGAAAATTTCCGCGCTCAATCGTTCGGCCGTTAGTTCCGGCTCGGGGATCACGCGCCCGGCGCCATGCCGTGCCATTTCTTGTGCGTTGCGGAGCTGGTGACTGTCGGTGGCGCGGCCAAACGGGATGAAGATGGCGGCACGACCTGCGGCGGCGACTTCTGCTGCGGTGATAGCTCCTGCTCGACACACAATCACATCTGCCCAGCCAAAGCGTTCCGCCATATTAGTAAGGAAAGCCACAACCTCCGCGTGAATTTCATGCCGCGCGTATGCCGTACGCACGGCGTTATAATCACGCTCCCCTGTTTGATGCACGATGGCCAGCTGGTTCTTTCGCGCCGTGAAGCGGTCCATGGCATCCACAACAGCACGATTGATGGGCAACGCGCCCTGACTACCGCCGGTAATCAATAAGCGAAATGGCTTTGCTGCCGTGCGCGGCACGAGGGAGAAAAATTCCTCACGCACCGGACATCCCGTGACGACAGCCTTCGCTCCCCAGGCGCGTGCAGAAATTTCATAACCGGTGGCGATTCGTGTAGAAATTTTAGCGAGCACCTTGTTGGTGAAACCCGGCTCTGCGTTGGGCTCGAAGATCACGTTTGGTACGTTACCTAGCCAAGTGGCCAGCAGCATGGGCCCCGCCGCATACCCGCCCACGCCAAACGCAGCAGCCGGCTTGTGCTTCCGCAGCACGCGCTGCGCATCGAGCATCGCGGGTCCGAGCATGGCCAGGTTCTTCAATAGGGTCACACCACCCTTACCTTTCAGACCTGCGACACGCAGCGTCTCCAGCGGCAGCCCGGCCTGCGGTACCAACTTCATCTCGATCCCGCGTTGAGTTCCTACTAACACGACTTCCCTCTCGCCCCCTCGCGACAGCCATTCCCGCGCAATCGCCAACGCCGGAAAAACGTGCCCACCCGTGCCGCCGCCGGCAATCAACAACTTCACGACCCCGACCTGCCCGGACTCATTCTTGGCTCACTTTGCTAGTACGCTCACACATGCTTTCCGGGTGGCACCTAAAATCGCTTTAATCATTGTTCCGCGGTCTGCTGGCTGATATTCAGGAGCACGCCGGTTGCCAGCAGCATCACTAGCAAACTCGAACCACCATAACTTACAAACGGGAGCGGAATTCCTTTGGTGGGCACCATGCCTAACACTACCGCGAAGTTCATCAAGGCCTGACTCAGCACCATGGCGGTAATGCCCAGCGCCAGCAGCCGTCCAAATCCATCCGGCGCAGAAAACGACGCCCGCAATCCCCGCCAGCCATAAACGGCGAACAGCCCAATAACCAGCACCGCGCCTATAAAACCCAGCTCCTCGCAAATTACCGCATAAATAAAATCGGTATGCGCTTCGGGCAGGTAAAACAGCTTCTGTTTGCTCTCCATCAATCCAACGCCAGTGAATCCACCCGAGCCAACAGCGATGAGCGATTGTAGCAATTGGAACCCGGAGCCTTGTGGGTCGGATCCCGGATCGAGAAATGCCATGAGCCGCGCCTGTCGGTAGGAAACATGAGAGATCAGCACATACAGAAGCGGAAGCGCTGTCGCTACGCCCAAGGCCATCCATTTCCAGGACAGGCCTGCTACAAAAAGAATTGCCGTCGCAATCAACACGATATCGACCGAGGTTCCCAGATCGGGCTGCAACAAAATTAGCCCGACACACACTAGGACCGGTCCAATCGCGGGAAGCATGGTGTGCAGGAAATCGGCCTTGCAAAACTCCAAACGTCCGGCAACACGACGTTTCAGATTAAGGAACCATGCCAAATAGAGAATCACCGCGAGCTTGGCCAATTCTGAAGGCTGTATTCCTACAGGTCCGAATTTAATCCAGCGATGAGTGGCATGCGACTTATCGAGGAAGAACGTTCCGGCCAGCAGCAGTAGGACGACGAAAACCGTCGTGTAGACAACGGCGGGCTCGCGCAGTTTCCGATAGTCCGTGCGCATCAGCGCGAACATGCCAAAAAGTCCGATGACCAGGCAAGCTGCCTGGCGCAAAAGAAAAATGTACGGCCGGCCGTATTGATGCTCTGCGGTCACCGCCGAAGCACTGAACACCATCACAGCGCCCAACAGACACAAAGCTAGTGTTACTCTGAAGAGCCAGCGGTCATTTTCCAGTCTTCGCGGCACGTTCAGATCACCTTTCTGCGCGCGCTTGATGAATCGGCGGATTCTCCAGCCGTCGCGGCGCGAACCTGCGCTTCCATCCGTCTTATCAGATCCTTAAAAACCCGGCCGCGATGTTCGTAGTTCTCAAACTGGTCGAAGCTAGCGCAAGCTGGCGCGAGCAGGATGACATCGCCAGGTCGCGCCGAACGCGCTGCAATCTCGACCGCGCGCTCAATGGTTCCTGCCTGCTCGATCGCCACGCTCCCGGCAATTTGCTTCCCGATCTTTTCCGCTGCAGTACCAACGAGAAGCGCCAGAACTCCTTTTTCGCGCAACGCTTGCTGCAGTACGGTGTAGTCGCCGCCCTTATCCTGGCCTCCGAGAATGACCAGAATTCTTCCGGAAAATGCATCCAGCGCTTTCAACGTGGCGTCCACGTTGGTAGCTTTCGAATCGTTGTAATAACGCACACCGCTAATTTCTGTGACAAACTCAAGCCGGTGCTCGACTCCAGCGAACGAACGCACGCCAATAGCAATCCTTGCAGCATCCACGCCCGCAAGTCGCGTCGCTACCACCGCTGCCAGAACATTTTCCAAATTGTGTTCGCCTACGAGAGGGATTTCGTCACGCTTCATCACGATTTCTTCCTGGCCCTCGCACTGCCAGACAATTTCTGCCCCGCGCACATAGGCACCCTGCACCACGCGCTGTTTGTGACTGAACCAATAAATCTGTGGCCGAGACGGCGTATACGCTTTTGTCAGCAGATCGTCTGCATTCAATATCGCCACATCGTTCTCCGTTTGATTCTCGAACAGCCGTGCCTTTGCTGCACCGTAAACGTTCATGGTGTGGTGCCTGTCAAGGTGGTCGGGCGTCAAATTAAGAAACATGCCGATATTGGGGCGAAACGTCTCGATCAATTCGAGCTGAAAGCTGCTCAGCTCAGCCACCGTAATTGTTTCCTCCGTCGTCTGCTCCACAACGGAAATCAGCGGCGTGCCGATATTACCGGCAAGAATGGTTGGTAAGCCCGCGGTCTTCAAAATGTGCGCTACGAGCGAGACCGTTGTCGTCTTACCGTTGGAGCCGGTGATTCCAATGAGCACCCCCTCCAAAAAACGGTCGCCCAGCTCGATTTCGCTCCAAATCGTAATTCCTTTTTCACGGGCCACTTGCAGCAGCGCTGCATCCGCCGCTACTCCAGGGCTCGGAATAATGATGTCCTGCCGCAAAAGCGTGGCGTTTTGATGCCCCGCCAATTCCAGTTCCACGCCCGCTGTTCGCAACTCGGCAAGCACCTGCTCGCCGATTTCGTGCTCCGTTCGCAAATCCGTGGCGGTTACCGTGGCATCGTGCGCAGTGCAGAAACGAGCAGTAGCCACTCCTGTTCTAGCCAGCCCCACAACTAGCACCCGCTTACCTCGCAATTCGAATGGCGCCGACATACTATAGGTTCGCTTCTCCGTAGCGAGACTACCGCTACCTTAATTTCAGCGTGGTAAGCGCGAATAACGCGAAAACCAGCGCGACGATCCAAAATCTCACGATGACCTTCGATTCGCTCCAGCCCAGCAATTCAAAATGATGGTGAATTGGGGCCATGCGGAAAATGCGCTTGCCCCGCAACTTGAACGACCCCACCTGCAAAATCACGGAAAGCGCTTCAATTACGAATATTCCCCCCACGAAAAACAGAAGAATTTCCTGCTTAATAATGACCGCAATAACTCCCAGCGTGCCGCCTAAAGAGAGGGAACCTACATCGCCCATAAAGATTTCAGCAGGGTGCGCGTTGTACCACAGAAAACCAAGCGAAGCCCCGACCAGCGCGCCGCAAAAAACGGTAAGTTCGCCGACGCCCGGGACGTACTGGATCTCCAGATAGGTGGCCCAACGAAAATTGCTGCTTACGTAAGTGAGCACGGTCAGGGCGCCGGCAGCGATTACCGTGCATCCGATGGCCAGACCGTCCAGTCCATCAGTGAGATTTACTGCGTTCGAAGCACCCGCAATTACCAACGAAACAAAAATCAGAAAGGGCACAAACGCAATCATCCAAAGGTGCGGCGAAGACATCAAAGCATGGATCACCAGATCCGGATGCATACGCTTTAAGAAGGGAAGAACCAGTTGTGTCGAGTACGCGCTCCGCGTGGCGAGGATCAGTAAAGCTATACCGACAACCAGGCTTACCAATATCTGCAGCGAAAACTTCTTCGCGCTGCTAAGACCTAGATTGCGCTGCTTTGATACTTTCGCGTAATCGTCGACGAAACCAATTACCGCGAAGGCGATCAACGCGAACAAGGCCAGCAAAACGAATGGATTCGTAAGGTCCGCCCATAGCAGCGTAGGAACCGCCGTGGAGAGTACGATCAGCACACCGCCCATGGTTGGAGTTCCTGCTTTTTTGTGGTGTTCCTGCGGGCCTTCTTCGCGAATGTACTGGCCGATCTGCAGCTCTCGCAGATGTCGGATCAGCCATGGCCCAAACACGAATGCTAGGAACATCCCAGTAAGGCTGGCATATACCGTTCGAACCGTTATGTACCTAAAAACGTTCAGCGGGCTGAAGTAGCGCTGCAAAGTGTGCACGAGGAGGTAATACAGCATGTCAGTGCCGTACCTGCTCGTGGGAAATTTCGCCAAGCGCTGCGTGTCGCGTCAGCACCGCTTCCACGATTTGCTCCATCTTCACGCCGCGGGACCCTTTAACCAGCATTACATCGCCTGGAGAAAGGAAGTCTTGCAGAAATTCTGCCGCTTCTTGGGAGGAGGAGAAAAAAATTGTCTGCGCGCGAGGCAAACCCGCCGCCACGGCACCTTCGATAATTTGCGCCGCATCACCCGCGACGCCGACGATCCAATCGATTTTGCCGGTCTTCGCTGCAAACTCTCCCGCTTGGCGATGCAATTCCGGGGATGTTAGCCCAAGTTCGCGCATCTCCCCAGCAGCGAGGATGCGCCGGCGGTAGTTCGGCGTGTTCGCCAAGAGTTTTGTCATCGCCTGTAGTGCTGCCGGGCTGGAGTTGTAGCTGTCGTTGATGACTGCCGCTCCATTCGAAAATCGCAAAAGTTCCCCGCGCATCGCTGGCGTCTGTAGATTTCGAAAAACAGCTTGCGCCTCTGCCGCTCCGATGCCCCAAGCACTGGCCGCGGCAAGCGCTGCAAGAGCGTTGGCGATTAAATGGCGGCCTGGCACCGCCATTTTCAACCGCATGCGCTGCCCAGGGGCGGCGAGCATGAAGGCCGACCCTAGTGCGCCTCGATCTTCGATAGCTTCGGCCCGAAAATCCGCCGGATTCTCGATCCCATAGGTCACTACGCGGCCCGGGGCGCTAGACGCGAAGGCTGCCACATACGGATCGTCCGCGTTCAATACCGCTACGGATTCGCGCCCGTTAAGTCCCTCAATTAACTCTCGCTTGGCTCGCGCTATTTCATCCACGGAAGTGAAAAATTCCAGATGTGCTGGGGCCACACGCGTAACCACCCCGACGTCCGGCCTTGCTATGGCTGCTAGCCGAGCTAGCTCCCCGCTGCGGGACATACCCATTTCGAGCACGGCGGCCTGGTGGGCCTCCTCCAAACGAAACAGTGTCAGTGGAAGACCATACTCGTTGTTGAAATTTCCTTCGGATTTCAAGACCCGTAACTTCGCGCCCAGCAGCGCCGCCAAGATTTCTTTCGTTGTGGTCTTACCGACAGAGCCGGTGACGCCGGCAATTTTCCCGCCCCAAGCTTCGCGCACCGCGCGTCCAAGCTTTTTAAGTGCTTCGAACGTGTCGCCCACCGCGATAACGCGTTCACTGACTCCGCTGGCATAACGCGCCAACTGTGCTTCCGCGACCACCGCCGCCAGCGCCCCGCGTTCCAACGCGGCGGCCACATGATCGTGTCCATCATGACGCGGTCCGTGGATGGCAATGAACAGTTCTCCGGCACGTATCGTGCGAGAATCAATCGAGACGCCGGCCACCCTGGCCACGGGCTCGAGTCCCGCGCCCGGCCGAGCATCCAAAGCGCCAGCCACTTGTGCAATCGTCCACCGCATATGTGCCTCAGAGCGTTTGCCTTACGAAAGTACCCCACGCATCGGCTTCTTTTCACCGTTTTGAGGGCTCCTCTCCTTCTGCGAGTTAACAGCTCCAGTGGCCAGGTCCTCCGCGCAGTGGGTCCTCAGTACAGCAATAAATCAAGCGCGTTACGTGCCAATCCCTGTGCTGTCTTTCTTCTCGAAACCTCGATTCATAAGTGCGCGTCGCGCCATTTCGCGATCGTCAAATTCAATCGTGCCGCTGGATAGAATCTGATAGTTCTCGTGCCCTTTTCCCGCGAGAAGAACAATATCGTCTGCGCGAGCTTCGTCCATCGCCAGTCCAATCGCTTTCTCGCGATCCGGTTCAATCATGTATTTACCGTTCGTTTTTTGCAGGCCGACAATGATGTCGCTGATGATCTTCAGCGGATCTTCGCTGCGCGGATTGTCGCTGGACAAAATCGTCAAATCGCTTAGTCGCCCAGTCACTTCACCCATTACCGGGCGCTTAGTCCGGTCCTTTTCCCCGCCACACCCGAATAGCGTGATCACGCGACCTTTCGGATTTAGCTCGCGCGCCGTGCGAATCAGATTCTCCAGTGCATCATCGGTGTGGGCATAATCTACAATCACAAAAAATGGCTGGCCGAGATCTATGCGCTGGAATCGCCCGGAAACGCTCTCCAAATTCCGAATGCCCGCTTCGATCGCTTCGTTCGGGAGTTTTATCGCTTGCGCCGCTCCTATCGCCGCCAAAATGTTATAGACGTTGATGCGTCCCACCAGCCGCGATGCCACTTGTACTTTTCCGTTCGGAGTCTGTGCAGTGAAAGAAAGACCTTCGAAGGTGAGTTGAAATTTCTTCGTGGCGATATCCGCGCCGGTTTCCAAACCATAGGTTACCGCATTCGTCGCCACTCCCGCCAATTGCTTCCCGTACTCGTCATCCATATTAATTACTGCTACGTCCGGCGTCCCTGCGCCTGTCCCCTCGAAAAGTTTTTTCTTGGCCGCAAAGTAATCATCGAAAGTCTTGTGATAGTCCAGGTGTTCGCGCGTTAAATTGGTGAACACCGCGACGTCAAAATGGCATCCCCATAAACGGTCCATCGACAGCGCGTGAGAGCTGGCCTCCAGTACCGCAAATTGTCCCTGCGCATCCCGGATCTCGGCGAAAAATCCTTGCAAGTCCGCAGACTCCGGCGTGGTGTTCGGAGCTGCATACTCGCCCAGTGGTGTGTTATACGCGAGCGTTCCGAACAATCCTGTTTTGGCGCCCGAGGCTTTCACCATCGCGTCGATCAATGAAGTTGTTGTGGTTTTGCCGTTGGTGCCGGTCACGGCCACAAGTTTCAGCGCCCCAGCCGGCTGACCGTAGAAATTAGCCGCCGCGATCGCAAGTGCCTTTCGTGCTTTCCTCACCTGGATCCATGGCACACCTGATGGGACCTCCACAGGCGCCGGGTCTTCGCTCGCGATCGCTGCCGCACCGCGAGTGAGCGCATCGCGAAGGAACGTGCGGCCGTCCGCCTTGCTCCCGAGCAGCGCAAAAAAGAGCGCCTGCTTCTGAACCTTGCGCGAGTCATAGGTCACTTGCCAAATGTCTGGATCACTATCCGCGGAGACCAAGCTTCTATCAACTCCCTCCAGAACTTCACTCAATTTTCTTCGGTACGCGGGCCGGGCCAGGCGCGTGGAGTCTGCCCGGAGGTTGTCGATGTGGGTCGTGTTAGAGTTCCCTGATTTTTCTTGTATCTGCTTCAATCTCATATCCGACCGCAATCGGTCGACCCCATGTTGTGATGCTAACCGCCGGCGCCGCGTCGCGTTTTCACCGGTTTCCCTGCCGGGGTTCCGAATTGCACCGTTATCCGCGCTCCTCGTTTGACTTTTCCTCCCGGCGCCGGCGCTTGCTGGGTAGCAAGACTGCTGCCAACCAACACGGGCTCAAGCCCTAACCGCAGACACATCTCTGTAACCTCGCGCATGGTCTTTCCAGAAAAATCCGGCACGGAAATATCACCGCCCTCATCAACCGTTACCATGACACCCAGTTCTTTACTTGCGATGCTTTGCTCTCCCTGCGGCTCTTTGGGCCGCTCCTCAAGCTGCGCCGAGAAATCCATCGGAGTGAAGTCCTCGAGCGTCGCGGCATCATCCACATGATTCTGACTTCTATAGGATGCCTGCACTAGGCGCGGGCTCAACGGTACGTCTCGCGGCACTTCAAGGTACGGCAACACCTGTTCGGCAATGCGCTTAAACACGGGGGCTGCCACCATGCCGCCTTCGTGCAGTCCAAGGGGTGAATCCAACGAGATCAGAATGCTTACTGCCGGATTATTAATCGGCGCGAAACCCGTGAACGACGCTATCAATTGCGTCGGCGAATACCGTCCCGTGGACGGATCGATTTTTTGCGCCGAACCTGTCTTCCCTGCCGCCGTCCAACTATCCAGCTGTGCCAACTTGCCGGTTCCGGTCAGGACCACGCCTTCCATTAAACGTCGCAGGGTTGCTGCCGTTTCGGGCTGGATTACCCGTTTGGCCTCGGCGGAAGCCAGCGCCCCGTCAGGCGCCAGAAGCTGGTTTCCTCGGCGTATTTCAGAAACAATATGTGGCTTGTACAGCAACCCTCCGTTCGCTATCGCCGATACCGCGGAAATCAGCTGAAGCGGCGTAACCCCGACTTCCTGGCCCATGGAGATCGACCCGATCGATATCGGCGTCCAATTCTCCAGCCGCCGCAGCAATCCTTTACTTTCTCCGGGCATATCCACACCGGTCGGCGCGCCAAATCCAAAAGCGCGAATGTAGTCATAAAATTTCGAGGGACCTAGGCGCACCGCAATCTTGATGGCGCCCACATCGCTCGATTTCGCGAGAATATCTGCCACGGTAAGCAAACCGAAAGGCTTATGATCGCGAATGCGGTGGCCAGCTATGTAAATGGCGCCGTTTTGACAATCAAATACTTCCTCCGGCCGCGTGAGGCCCTGGTCAAACGCTGCCGCCAGGGTAATCAGCTTGAAGGTTGATCCTGGCTCATAGAGCGCGCTAATGGCACGATTCATCCTTGCTTCCGGGGGAGTATTCGTGGCGGCGTTGGGATTGAACTTCGGCCAATTGGCAACGGCCAGCAATTCGCCGTTATTCGGATTCATAACCACTACGGTGCCCGCAATAGCGTGCGTCTTGCTGATCGCCGCCCCTAGCTCGCGCTCCGCGATGTACTGAATTTTTTCGTCCAGTGTCAGCACCACGCTTGCGCCACGTTCGTGCTGCGCTACACCGCCATCAAACTTTTGCTGACGCGCGTCGGCCATGGCGATTATTTTTTCGCTTTTTCCACGGATCAGGTCGTCCAACGCGTACTCAATCCCTCCAAGTCCCTTCTCATCCAGGTCCACGAATCCGAGCACATGTGCCGCCAGTTCGCGTTTCGGGTAAAAGCGTTGATTCTCGTTCTGAAGATAAATCCCCTTCAGGTTGAGCGCCTTGATGGCTTCCGCTTTTTGCGGTGTGAGTTTCCGTTCAATCCATACAAACGACCGCGAAGCATCGAGCCGCGCTTCTAGTACATCTCTGGGAATTCCGAGTACCCCTGATAGCAAGCGTGCCGCCAGCGCTTGGTCCTTGATCTCCGCGGGAATCGCGAATGCCGAGTCCACCAGAATGCTCATGGCCAGCGCGTGGTGATTACGATCGTAGATCGCGCCGCGCTTGGGCGTGATTTCGATGGTGCGCTGTTGCTGACGCTGTGCGCGCGCCAAATATTCGCTGTATCGGAAAAGTTGCAGGTATCCCAGACGGCCGAAAACTGCGGTCATCCACAAGAGCGCCACGCCGGCAAAGATCAGCAAACGGACGTGAGCTCGGTTCTGTTGCATGGTTAAATCAGGTCGGTACGCACTCCGGTTGGAAGCTCATTTGATTAACTGCCAAGTTCGTCCGGTGCGACCGCGAAGGTGTCAGCGCTTTCCTGGCCACCGCGGTCAGCAAACCAGGTTTACAAAATTATTGCCCGTGAGAAGTACGAAAATATCGCGCAGTGGCCACTTCTGCGCCACTCGGCGCTTCATACTCCCGCACCTGCGTAGGCAATGTTTCCGTCAATCCCAATTGACGGCGCGCGATTACGTCGATGCGTTTCGGGTCGCTCAGGCTGGCAATCTCCAGCTTCAATGACGAATTCAGTGACGCCACTTGGCTTTGTTGCGCCTTCACATCCTCAAGCTGGAAACTCAAATCAATGCAACGGAAGTGCTGATAGATGTATAACATGAAAAACATCGCTACTATTCCGCCCAGCGCCGCGGTGCGGTATAGATCGCGCATTTTGACCGGCTCCATACGGCGCACCAACCGAGTATTATCCAGCCGTTTCACCGTATGAAATTCGGTCATTGCCTTTGCTTTTCTTTTCCGCCTCATTACGCCACCTTCACCAATCGCTAAGCGGCCGCCAATATTTCCGCGCACCGCAGCTTCGCGCTTCGCGATCTCGGGTTTTCCCCTATCTCTTGTTCGCTAGGCTGGATTACGTGTTTCGTTAATATGCGGAGCGTCTTCTGACGCTCGCCTTCTTGAAACGCATGTTTAACTTGACGGTCTTCGCGCGAGTGGTAGCTCAGCACCACCCAGCGGCCGCCCGAATTTATTGTGGCCGGGGTCCGAGAAAGAAACTGCCCGAGTTCCTCCATCTCTCGATTCACCGCGATCCGCAGCGCCAGAAACGTTTTTGTTGCGGGATG